>BNJV01002031.1_pt1 | contig 82954 bp, 113 predicted proteins | sample 8540591 | NCBI WGS metagenome assembly BNJV01 (sample SAMD00202457, study PRJDB9452) | human saliva metagenome | host: Homo sapiens | reverse complement strand
AAAAGTACAATACCGTTTAGAAAAATGTGCTATAATTAAAATGCATACTAGAAATAAAAAAATTATATGAGGGTGATTTATATGATAGAATTGGAACAACTTAAACAGCTTATTGCATTTTGCAATATATGGAACATTATCAAAAAGCTGCTGAAGAATTGTATATTTCACAGCCTGCCCTTTCCCGTTCGATACAAAAAGCTGGAAAAAAACTTTAGGGTGTTGAACTTTTTGACAGGATAAGATGGAATTAAATGAAAATGGAAAAAAACTGTTATCCAGTACGCAGAAAAAATATTGAATCTTGTAGATGAAATGGAAGAAAAAAAGTTAATAAAAAAATAATCAGGTTCTAAATAATTTTTTTCAATCGGTTCATGTGCTCCAGCTCCATTGTGGGATATGATTTCATTATTTGGAAGATTTTTATCCTGAAAAATATATTCTTCATAAAATAGAAAATAATCTTCAGCTATTTGAAAAAAACTTAAAAAATGACATTTATCAGATGATTATTCTTTCTGAACCTATTGATAATTCTGAATTTTTTTCTGCATAAAATACAAAAACTGAACAATTATTTTTATCAGTTCCTTTTGCAGCATCCGCTGGCTAAAAAAAGAAATACATTTTTCAGATATTACAGATGACAGAATGCTCTTATTCAATCCAATAGGAATATGGAAAGGATGTAGTTTTAGAAAAAAATGCCTAATATGAACTTCCTTATTCAAAATGACAGGATTATTTATCAGGAATTAGCTGAAATGCAAAATCTACTGCATTTTCCGTTCAAATTTTCACACTTGAACGTGAAGACAATTTTCAAAAATAATATTTCAATCCCAATTGCTGACAAGGAAGCAAAAAATGACTTTTCTACTGTGTCTGTAAGAAAAATATAAAAAAATGAAATTGAGAAACTTTTTGATAGTTTTTAGTAAAAATTCTTAAAAAAACATGAGGGGTCCTTTCCCTCATATTTTTTTATATTTCTATTTTTCATTAATTTATTCTATAGCCATTTTTTTCTACAAATCAAGAAAATTAAATTTTTGATTTCAAAAACTCTTATTATAATTTTTCTTCCATTAAGCCATTTTACTATTTCCACATCATCATGATTTAAAAATAGACTTTCTTTTTTTATCAAGTTCAGCTATTTTTATTCATATCTTCTACACTCAATTCAAAGTCAAATACATTAAAAATTTTTCTTCAATTCTGTCTTTTCTTGTTGATTTAGGTATTGCAACTATATTTCTTTGAATTAGCCATCTTAAAAACTACCTGTGCTACAGATTTATTGTATTTCTTACCAATTTCAGATAAAATTTCATTTGTAAATATTCCATTTTTCCCTTCTGCAAAAGGTCCCCATGATTCTATTTGAACCCCATATTCCTTCATTATTTCATTTGCTTTAATCTGCTGATTGAAAGGATGTGTTTCCACCTGATTTACAGCTGGCACTACTTCATTATTCATAATAAAATCAACAAGTCTGTCAGGATAGAAGTTACTTACACCAATTGCTTTTTATTTTCCCTTCCTTATACAGCTCTGTCATCGCTCTCCAAGCTCCATATACATCATTAAATGGCTGATGTATCAGATATAAATCAATATATTCCAAATCCAATTTTTAAAGAAGTTTCAAATGCCAATTTTGCCTTTTCATAATTCGCATCGCTTACCCATAATTTTGTTGTAACAAAAATTTCTTCTCTCGGTATCCCACTTCTTTTTATAGCTCTTCCCACAGCTTTTTTTCATTTCCGTATGACGCAGCTGTATCAATTAATCTATACCCTGCTTTTAACGCATTGTAAACCGCTTCCTCACATTCCTTCGCATCATCAATCTGAAATACTCCAAATCCTAATATTGGCATTTTTACTCCATTGTTTAAAGTTACGTATTTCATAATATTCCCTCCTAATTTTTATATGTCATTTTTTTAATTACAGTTACACTACCAATCTTCTTGAATTTATTTTTATCAAAATTTTTTTCTAAAGTACAATACCAATTAGGAAATGCACTATAACTAAAAACACATACTAGACATTTATAATTTCAAAAAAACTAGGATTTCTCCTAGCTAAAAGATTTCTTATCATTTTTACTCTTTTCCTATTATTTTTATAATACACATACCATCGAGTTTCCCATCTTTTTGTACGCACAATCTAACTAAATCTTCTTCATTTTGAATATTATTCTGAGTAATAATCTTGTGTGTTTCTTTATTTATAATAAGACCGTTATCTACTTCAAGCTGTAAATCTGGATATATGGCTGCACTTCGGATATGTGAAAAATTCTGCAGTTTTTTTAAGTTTAATGGAGCTCTTGTTAATTCATCGACAGTTATACTGTGTTCTTTTTATTCTTCGTTTTTTTCAATTTTTTTCTTTCTTCTGCAATACTTTCATAATATCTCGCTCTCAATACTTCAGCTTTGTCAGAATCTTGAATCAAATAATATAACTTTTTAGAATATCTTATGTAATCCCTTTTTTTCTAAATGTTGGCGTAGCATCAAAAACAATAGAGAGAAGATTGATAAAAATCAGTTCCAGATATATATTCAGAAACAGGTAAACCTATTAAAAGCAAGATAATAGTTCACCAATTCTTTTTTTATACGTGCTAAAAATATGTAAATATCTATATTTAATCCAAACTATTCCTTTTTTTATCAAGAAAAAGCTCCTTTAATCCAAGCATTTTCAATAGAATTAACCCATGTTTTTACTTAAGTCTCCAGAATTAATCTGTCTTATAGTATACTCCAAATCATTGATTTTTAATCAATGTTTTACTAATTTCATATTTCATTTTCTAATCATCCCTTTGTATAAATTTTCTAATGATTGCATCGCCTCTGTCGCTTTAGGATGCCTACAAATATCAGGATGTATTTTTTTGACCATCTGTTTGTACCATTTATTAGCTTTTTTCATCGGTATAAAATTCGTAAGACACTCCCAAGAAGTCCATCTGTAATTTTCCCATTTAATTCTACAAGATAAAAGATATTTTTTTGGACACTTCATCTTTAAAATACATATCTTCCTGTGTCTTTTGGTAAAAATATATTTTTCGTACAAATTTTGCCAAGAACGTGCAGTTGCTTTCTCTATATTTAAAAATTTGTGCCACATTTTCTTTAGCTTCTTTAAATGTTTTAAACACTTTTTTTAAATCTTCAACTGATTTTTATATCATAAATACTGTTTCTCTCCATTTAAAAATCCCTTCTTTTCCTACACTAATTCATTTACTTTCCTACTCAAAAAAACTCATATATTTTTAATTATACCATATTTAATATAAACTTCAAATGTAGAAAAAAATAATAAAAAGTTCAACAAATACATAAAAATCTCACTAAGTCTCTTTTCGATTCTTTCCGCATAATTAAATCCCAACCGTCTGCTGTTCCGTATATATTGTTATCTAATTACACTAAAATTATTTTAAAACTAAACAAAAAAATCATAATTATCCTGCTCAATTCCAAAAACTTTATGTATTTCCCATCAGTTCAATTCCAAAAGAAATTCAAGTATACTACAACTAAAAAAATATGGTATAATTACTGATAATAACTTACAGATAAGGAAGGTTTTTAAAATGTATATAAATCCAATTATTGAAGGAATTGAAATTTCTGATATTAGAAAAAAATTCATGAAAGACTAGTAAATTATAAAAAAATGTGATAAATATGACAATTGGGGAGCCTGATATTGATGTTCCGCAGGAAATCAAAGAGGCTGTGGCGTATCATGCCTTAAATAGCAGAATAAAAATATTCTCCTGTAGGGAGGGATGCCAGAATTAAGAGAAAAAAATTGCCAAATATTATAATGAGCAATTTTTGGGAAATTATAATGCTCAAAAATGTTTCTGGTGACAGTTGGTTCTACGGAAGGGCTTGCTTCGGTTTTGAAAAACTATTTTAGCAAAAGATGATGAAGTGATTATTCCGACACCTGCGTATGTGGGATATGAGCCATTAATTACGATTTCTGAGGCGAAAAACTAAATTTCTTGACTTGAAGAAAAATAATTTTGTTTTGACAAAAGAAATTTTTAGAAAAAAATATTACTGATAAAACTAAATTAATAATTTTGACATATCCGAATAATCCATCTGGAATTACGCTTGTGGAAGAAGAAATGGTTAAAATTGTGAAATTTTTGAAAGATAAAAATATTTACTTGATAAGTGATGAAATTTATGCAGCAATTACTTTTGAAAAAAATTTACTTCCTTTTGCAAAAATTTTTCTGATGAATTGAAGGAACAGCTTATTATAATTAATGGATTTTTCAAAATCACATTCAATGACAGGTTACAGACTAGGCTATATTATTGCCGATGAAAAAAATTACAGAATCAAGTGAAAAAAGTTAGCCAGTACAATGTAACAAGTGCATCAACATTGTCACAATATGGAGCAATTACAGCTCTTGACAAGTGTTCTGATACAGCGAAAGATTTCTGAAATTTATAAAAAGAGTGGAATATTTTGTAAATGGGATAGAAAAAAATTAGGTTTTGAATGTTTAAAACCTAAAGGGGCGTTTTTATGTTTTTTTGCAACTTACAAGAATATTGAGAAGTTTAAAAAAATATGAAATCATTTGATTTTTGTTCTTGATTTACTGGAAAAAAAGACGGAACTTGCGATTGTGCCTGGAATTACATTTCAAGTGGAGGGATACGTAAGATTTTCGATTGTGCATGATATTCCAGTATTGGAAGAGGCTATAAAGAGGTTGGAAAAAGTATATAAAAGAGAAGTAAAAATGATAATTTAGAAAATTGGAGAAATTAATGGAAAAAAACGGAAAAGAAAAGTTTGAAAAAAAGGAGACTTGATACAGTTAAAAAAATTGTAAATCTCGATACTAAGGGCAGAGCTTACGGATTTTTTTGATGAAAAATAAAATTTATGTGAATATTAATGCGGCAAAAAAATCAAGTTGTCGAAGGAATTTTTTTGTAAAAAGACGGAGAAAAGTATGAGCTGATACATTGTAAAATTATTGACTTTGCTGGGAGACAAAATGTGATTTATGATGATATTGAAAGACAAAATGGAGGCTGTAACTACCAGTATTATACATATGATGAGCAACTTGAAATAAAGGCAGAGCATATAAAAAAAGAATTAGATAGGATTATTAAGTATGATTATATTTTTTTGAAGAACCTGTCAGAAGTGTAAAAGCCTGATAAATATAGAAACAAGATGGAATTTAGCTTTTGGAAATGCTGCAAAAGGAGGGCCTATAATTTTAGGGCTTCATAAAGCAGAAATAGCTTTCACGACATTGTAGAAGTTGATGGGCTGAAATTAATGGATGATAATTTTAATAAAATTTATATTTTTTTGTAACGAATTTTTGTAAAAAAAGACAGGCTTTTGATTTTTTTATCATAGGCTGAGATCATATAGGTTTTTTTAGAAATCTTGTAATTAGAAAAGGCAGAATTTACAAAACAGATTTTTGGTAAATATTGTAACAACGACGCAAATTAGTGAGATAGAAAAGAAAAAATTTTCAAAAAGAGTTTAAGGAAGGATTGTTAGCCTTTAAATTTAGATGATAATTTTAAAAATTACTGGAATTTTACACACATTTAATGATAATTTTTTTCGGATATGGTTATTTCCGAAAGTGAAACGATTTTTGTATGGAGAACGTGATTTAACAGAGGAAATTTTTGGATTAAAATTTAAAATCAGCCCATACAGTTTTTTTCAGACAAATTCCCAGACAGTCGAAAAATTATACGGAAAAGTCTTAACGTACCTTGAAAGAAAATTGAAAATGTAAAAATTGATGAAGCAACAGTTTTTTTGATTTATTTAGCGGTACTGGTACAATTGGGACAAATTGTTTCAAAAAAAGGCAAAAGCAGGTTTATGGAATCGAATTAGTGCCAGAAGCAGTAGAAAAAAAGCTAATGAAAATGCAAAATTGAATAACATTCAGAATGCACATTTTATCGCAGGAGATGTTTTTTTGCAAAAATTAGATGAATTTGATAATGATGGAATCAAGCCAGATATTTTAATTTTGGATCCGCCACGAGCTGGAGTAGGTGAAAAAACTATTACAAAGCTGGTAAAATACAATACTAAAAAAATATAATTTATGTGTCGTGTAATCCCAAAAACTTTGATGACGGATTTGATAAAATTTGGGGAGTTTGGGTATAGGCTGGTTAGGTGTTCGGTGGTGGATATGTTTCCAGTTACGCCACATTTGGAGGTTGTTTGCTTGCTGGAAAAAAATTTAAAATTTAATAAAAGAGATGAACAGTTAAAAAGCAATAGGCAATAGTATCGCATAGCTTATTAACTACAGCATTTAATGTCTTGAATATTTTATTGCCAAACCCCATTTGTCTTATTTGTTTCCAAATTTGTTCAATGGGGTTCATTTTTTTGATGTATATGGCAATATATGTGTTAATATGATATTTCCTGAAATTTTTAAGTTTTTTTGATTTATTCTATTCTGTCTTATTAATGAGGTTTAGTGTAAACTATAGCTTTTTTTAATTTTTATCAATTTAATTTAAAACGACTTGAAGTATATTTTAAAATTATAAAAATACATTTCCATCTTCATCAATTGCCTTATAGGCAGGTCTTATCAATTTTTTTATCCACAAGAATCTGCTCCATCCTATGTGCATTCCAGCTAGCTATTCTTGACAATGCAAAAAGCGGTGTAAATATATTTGACGGTATATTCAAAAGTTTATAGACAAATCCCGAATACAAGTCAACATTTGCACAAATTTCAAAAATCTTTGCCTTTCAGTTCCTTCCCTATTTCCTTCGTAAATTTTTTTCAACATTTGAAAATAATTCAAATTCTTCAAGCACATCTTTTTCACGTGCAAGTTCATGAGCCTTTTTCTTTAAAAATTACAGCACGTGGATCTGATACTGTATAAACTGCATGCCCCATTCCGTAAATTCTTCCTTTTTTTGTCAAATAATTGTTTTTCAAATATTCCTTTTAAATATTCCTTTAGTTTTGGCTTCATCATAAGGATTCGTGTTTTTTTTCATATCTTCTATCATTTGTGTAACCATTGAATTTGCCCCGCCGTGCATAGGCCCTTTTAATGAACCAATTGAAGCGGAAATTGATGAATAAGTATCCGTCCTCGTGGAAGAAACTACGTGTGATGTAAAAAGTTGAATTATTTCCTCCACCGTGTTCTGCATGAATAACTAAAATTAAATCCAGTATTTCAGCTTCCAGTTTTGTAAATTTATTGTCAATTCTCAGCATATGAAGAATATTTTCCGCAATGCTGTATTCCTCTATTGGATTGTGTATTATTAAACTTTCATTAAAATGTTTGTAATTACAGGCTTGATAACAGTAAACTAGCAAACTTGGAAATTTTGCAATTAAATTTAATGACTGGTCAATAAGATTTGATAAATCAACGTCATCTGGGTTTTGAATCCAAAGTATAAAGACACAAGACTGCCCTTTGAAGCTGATTCATAATATCTGCACTAGGTTTTCGCAAAATAAAATCTTCTATAAATTCATCAGGCAAGTGCCGATACTCTTTTAATGTACTTACAAACATCTTTAACTCAAAAATTCGACGGCACTTTTCCAAAAAGCAGTAAAAACATTGTTTTTTTCAAAAGGAAAAAAGATTTTTCTTTTCCCAAATTGTTTTATAAGTTTATCAATTGCTATTCCTCGATAATAGAGTTTTTCCTTCCTCTGGAATTTTTTTCCTTTTTTTATCCACCGTATACCCTTGAACCGAACCGATTTTAGTAAGCCCAACTAAAACACCTGTTCCATTTTTATTCCCTAAGCCCCTTTTTCACGTTTAACTTGTTATAATCATCATCAGAAATAGAATTATTCTGGTTAAATAAAAATGCCGAGTTCATTTATAAAAATCACTTTTCATAACGCCCTCCTATCCTAAATTTTTCAATAATTTTTTTGTAAATTCAGTCGTTGTAGCATTTCCACCTAAATCTCCAGTTTTACAGTCACTTTCCAAAGTTTTTAAAATTGCATTTTCTATTTTTTTGAGCAAAAATCATTCAAGTTAAGATATTTTAGCATTTCCAAAGATGAAAGTAATAATGCAAGTGGATTTGCTTTATTTTGCCCTGCAATGTCAGGTGCTGAACCGTGTACAGCTTCAAAAAAATCGCAATATCATCTCCAATATTAGCTCCAGGAGCAACTCCAAGCCCACCTACAAGTCCTGCTACAAGGTCCGATAAAATATCCCCATATAAATTCATCGTAACAATCACTTTAAATCTTTCTGGATTTGTAACAAGCTGCATGCACATATTGTCAATAATAAGTTCTTCTAAATCAATTCCTTCGTAATTTTTTTGCAACTTCCCTTGCAATTTCTAAAAACATTCCGTCAGTATATTTTTAAAAATATTTGCTTTATGAACAACTGTAACTTTGGAAATTTTTATTATTTTTGCATATTCAAATGCACTTTTTATAATTCTTTCCTTCCTTTTCTAGTAATTCTTTTTATAGCGATTGCACTTGTTTTTTTCCTCATCTTCAAATTTTTTTCTTCTCCAATGTAAATTCCTTCTGTATTTTTCACGAAAAAAATTGCCAATTCAATATTTTTTTATAACGTGTTTTCAATTCCTGGTAAATTTCTTGACGGTCTAAAGTTTGTATACAAATCATATTTTTTTCTAAGATACACATTTATGCTTCTAAAACCTTTTTCCAATTGGCGTAGTAATCGGTCCCTTTTATAGCAATTTTATTTTTTTCAACGCTTTCATAAAGGCTTTCAGGAATTAACTCCCCAGTTTTTTTCATAAACATCTGTCCCTGCATTTTCAGTTTCAAATTCAACTGGAACTTTTTGCAACTTTAAAAATTTCAACTAAACTTTCAGATATTTCATATCCAATCCCATCTCCAGGTATTAATGTAACTTTCTTCATAATAAATCACTCTTTTTCTTTTTTTCAATTTTTTTAATTTTTATAAAAATTCTTTCTAAAAAATATCAGATTTGTTTGATAACTATGTAAATTTAGAATTATAATGAAATGAATACTATTAAACAAGGGGTCTTGACCCCTGTCATAAATAAAAAAATATTAAATTATCAAACAATATAACTTTTAAATTTAGTTTCTAAATATTAACTTAAAAAATTCATCACTTGTAGCAAATTTTTAAGTATCCTCCAAATTTCAGTATTTTTTTAATTCTCTTTCAGAACCATTAAATTTTTGCAGGAAATTCAATATTTTTTTGTAATATTTTTTTATTATAAATGTTCCATTTTTTTAGTGAATTTTTTTATGTCCGATAATTGTAATTCATCGTACTCATCAATTTTATTGTAGTCTTCCACATTTTCAAATTCTAATGGGATAATTCCGCTATTTATTAAGTTTGCTTTTATGGATTCTCGCAAAGGATTTTTGCAATAACTGCCTTTATTCCAAGATAAAGTGGCAATAATGCAGCATGTTCACGGCTCGAACCTTGTCCATAATTTTCTCCTCCGACAACGATTCCTCCATTATTTTTTTCAGCTCTTTCCTTAAAAATCTGGAATAATTGTTTCAAAGCAATGTTCAGATAATTTTTGGAATATTGGAACGGAACGGTAATAGTGCCGCATTTGATGGACAAATGTCATCTGTTGTAATGTTGTCTTTTGTTTTTTTAAAAATCACTTTTTTTAGTAAAAAGTATCTTTTTAGCTCTTCTCCAATTGGAAATGGCTGGATATTTGGTCCCATTATAATTTCTACTGCTTCTCTTTCTTTTTTTGCTTCATTTTCATCAGCATTTGGAAAAATAAAGTAATTGTCTGATGTTTCAAATTTTTCAGGCTCTTTTATAATAATTTCTTCCCCTAATTCTCTAGGGTCTGTCAAATATCCTGTAAGTGCTGATGCTGCCGCAGTTTCTGTACTCACAAGATAAACTCCCGCACTCATTGTTCCACATCGTCCCTTAAAATTCCTGTTAAATGTTCTAAGTGAAATTCCATTAGTCTTTGGTGCCTGCCCCATTCCAATACAAGGTCCGCACGCAGCTTCTAGTAATCTTGCTCCAGCGGCAATAAATTTTGCCAAAGCATTGTTTTCTGAAATCATTTTCATAATATTGCTTGAGCCTGGCGATAAAACAAGACTTACATCAGGATGTACTCTTTTTCCATCTAAAATCGCCGCAAGTTTCATAAAATCCGAATAAGATGAATTTGTACAAGAACCAATCGCAATTTGATCAACTTTCAATTTTTCCTTAGGAATCTCGTGTACATTGTCAGGACTATGTGGAAATGCTGCAAGCGGTACTAATTCATTCAGATTGACAATTAGCTTGTCATCATAAAAAGCATCTTCATCTGGCAACAGTTTAACGAAATCTTCTCCACGTGACTGTTTTTCCAAAAAAGTCTTTGTGTATTCATCGCTTGGGAAAATTGACGTTGTTGCCCCTAGCTCCGCTCCCATATTTGTTATTGTTGCCCTGTCTTCAACTGATAGAGATTTTATCCCTTCTCCAGTATACTCCATTACATATCCAACTCCACCTTTTACAGTCAATTCCTTCAAAACATAAAGAATAACATCCTTAGCTGATACCCAAGGCTGTAATTTCCCTCTTAATTCGATATTATAAACTTTTGGAACTTTCAAGTAATAAAGCCCACGTGCCATACCAATCGCAACGTCAAGCCCTCCAGCTCCTATTGCCAGCATTCCAAGCCCTCCACCAGTGGGAGTATGACTGTCAGAACCAATTAATATTTTTCCTGGTTTTCCAAATCTTTCCAAATGCAGTCTATGACAAATTCCATTTCCTGGTTTTGAAAAAAATAATATTATGTTTAGCAGCCGATGTTTTAATAAATTCGTGGTCATCCGCATTTTCAAAACTTGACTGCAGCATATTGTGATCAACATATGCCACCGAAACCTCAGTTGCAACTTTATCAACATTCATCGCATTTAATTGCAAATAAGCCATAGTTCCTGTAGAATCCTGTGTAAGTGTCTGATTTACTCTTACCGCAATTTCATTTCCAGCCTTTAGCTCACCCTTTAAAAGATTTTTTTGCCAAAATTTTATAAGTTAAACTCATTTTACTTGAATTTTTATTCGTAGCCATATTGCTATCCTCCTAACTAACTTTTCAATCATATTATTATTATAATACTAAATCATTAAATGTGTCAACGATATATAGCATATATTTTTTTTATATGATTTAATATATATTGTAAATCATTGAAGAAAAACCTAATAAAGTTAGCTTTTTTTAAACATTCAAAAATTATTATTTTCATCTAAATTTTTATTTGATTATCAAACAAGTTACTTCAAAAACCATTATTATAATAAACAAAAAAAGACTATCTCAATAAATAGCCTTTTTCTATAAATTTCAATTAATTATTCTTTTTTTACTGCCTTCTTTTTCTTTGCTATTGCTGATTAATTAACCGCCTCAAGTTTTTTTCTCTGTCTTGTTTTACTTTTTCCTGTTTTTCTATTTTTTTACTATAAGCAGGTTCTTTTACATAATGAATTTCGTGCATTCTATTGTACACAAATTTTGCGATAAAATAAGAAAGAACAACACTTGTGATAACATCAGTAGTCCAATGATGTATCAAATAAACTCGACTAATCCCTACTAAAAATCCTAAAATAAATAGTAACATTTTGATAACTCTGTTTTTTTATGAAAAAAACTTAAAAATCCAAATTGTTCCCCAAATAGTAATTGTATGCCCTGAAGGAAAAGAAGCATAGTCAGATTCAAAAAGTGAGTTATTTTTTTATTAAATCTAAAATTCCATAAAATTTTTCTGGATTTGCAGTTATTGAAGGTCTTGCTCTTCCAAACAATAGTTTACATAAGTGTACGACAATTTGAGTAGAAAGTAAACTAAAAAAATATACCTGCAATATACTTTTTTTAAAAGTATAAAATTTCTTTTTATCAAATAAAAATAAAAAGAAACTAATACAGCAACCAATAATAATTCAAAGTGTCCTTCTCCAAATTTAGTAATAAAACGAAAGAATTTTTTTCAATATTTTTCTGAACCATAAAAAAATGCTAGACTCTGAAAAAAACGATAAATGTTTAAAAAAAGAATCTGTCAATAAAAAAATATTATTCGTTAGTTGCAATGGTATCACCTTTTCCTTTTTTTGTTTTTAGTTTATAAAAAATTAAATTTAAAAATTATATCTTTTTATTTTCTTAAAAATTAAGATATAATATCGTTGATGACATAATAATAGCATAAAAAATTAAATTTAAAAAAATGAATTTAACCTGAATAAATTTTTAGAAAGGGAAAAAATGGGAAAAAAATACTAATTGTTGAAGATGAAAAAAATTTCACGAATTTTAAAATTACAGCTAGAGCGAAAAAAATCATGAAATAACAATAATCGAAAAATGGAATTGATGCATTAAATGAAATTCACAAAAAAAGAGATTTTTATGACTTAATGCTTTTGGATTTAGGACTTCCTTCAATGGAGGGAAATGAAGTTTGCAAAAAAATGTTAAAAAAATATCAAAAGTTCCTATAATTGTTGTTTCTGCCAAAAAAACAATGTAGAAGAAAAAAAGTTGATTTGTTAAAAATCTGGGGCAAGTGACTATGTTACAAAAACCTTTTGATTTTTTTGGAATTAGAAGCAAGGATTAATATAAATATTAGAAAAGAAAAAAATTTCTCAAATCACCTACAAAAACTTTAACATTAAATCTGCAAAAATTATTCCCTTTATTTAGAAAAATGTCCCTATTTTTATTGACAAAAAAACAGAATTTGAACTTGTAAAACTGTTAATTGAAAATAAAGAAGAAATTGTTTTAAGAGATAAAATTATTGAAAAAAATATGGGGATGGGAAGCAAGTGACAATCTTCTTGACAGCACAATAAAAAAATAAAGGCAAAAAAACTAGGAAAGGAAAAAAATTAAAACAGTGAGAGGAATTGGTTACATTTTAAAAAATATGAAAAAAATAAAAAGACAAAAATAATTATTGCAAATACAGTAAGCCTTATTTTTTTATCTCATTTATCATTATTTTATCAATGACAATCTTTTTGATTCATACAGCCGTTGAAACAGAAACTAAGGAAATGGATAAATTAATTCCTGTTGTTATTGAAAAAAATTAGATAAGGTTCCAGACAATAAATTAAAAAGAAACTTATGAAAAAAATATGATTATGCTGATAAAGAATATATTTCCCTTGCAGTTTTAAGAAATGGAAAAATTCATTTATTTAACAGATGATGAAAAAAAGCTTTTAAGCTAAAAAAATTTGAATCAAATAAACTTAAAAACAAAAATGGGACAGATTTATCTATAAAAAAATTTATAATGGATACAAATCAAAAATATTATGTCATACGAAATTTTTGAATTTATGGGAAGCGCATGAACTTTTTGTACGTTATGCTTGCAATGTTTGTTTTAATAACAATCTCAATTATTGTAATTTCTAAAATTGTAGCGGAACATGTGCTAAATCCACTTTCAAATATAATTTCTCAAAGTAATGAAATGAGTAAACATAATATTGATTTACAATTAACAAAGACACGAGATGATGAAATTGGAGAATTAATTGATGTTTTAAATGAAACCTTTAATAAAAAAAGAAATTATAAAAAGCCAAAAAAACATTTACTTCTAATGTATCACATGAATTAAAAACACCACTTGCTATAATGAAAGGTTATTTAGATATACTAAAATGGGGAAAAAGATGATAAAGATTTATTGAATGAAGCCATTGAAAATCTAAATCTTGAAGTAAAAAAATATTGAAAGAATAATCAATACACTATTTTTTTAAATTCAAATCTTGAAAAAAATAACAGTGAAAAAAAGAAATTGCCAATGTAAAACAGCTTTTCGAGAAAAATAAAAAAAGATTATGAGCTTTTGAATATTAAAAAAATGAAATTATAATAAAAAGTGGATAATGAGATAAATATTTTTGTTGATAAAAAAATCTAATTTCAGAAGTTTTACGTGGATTAATTGATAACTGTATTAAATATTCCGTAGGAAATATTGAATTACTTGCAAGAGAAGGTGAAATAGTTGAAATTATTGTAAGAAATTATGGAGAAGGGATTCCTGAAGAAGAAAAGAAAAAAATCTGTTTAATCGTAATTTTCAAGGTAAAAAAATGCTAAAAAAAGGCTCGGGGCTTGGACTTCCAATTATCAAAGACATAATTTTACTAAACGATGGAAAAAAATTTATATAGAAAAATAGGAAAGATGGAATTGATGTAAAAATACAGTTTAAAAAAATTGATTATAAAAAAATGAATGAATAAATAAGAAAATAGGCTATCTCAAAAAAACTTTCGGGAAAGCCTATTTTTTTCTATAACTTCTGATTTTTGTTTTATCTTCTTTACTGTGTTCTTGTTTGCTGTTGTGAATAATTAAAAGCTTCTAATTTCATAGAAATATTTTTTTCTTTTCTATTTAATGATACTTTCAGATTAACTGTTTCACTAATTTTCTTAGCTGCAAACTCTCCAATAAATGCTCCTGCTAATGTTACGCGTTTGCCTTAAGTCCGTCTTTTGCTGCTGACGAATTTGGATAAATTTGTTGCACAAAAATAACAGTTAAATCTTAGTTTATCAATGCTTCACAATGTTTAAACATCTATCATAAAAATTTTTATTGACTTTTTTTATAACAGGTGTTATAATACTATAAAAATTAAAAAAATAGTGGAGGTATTTTTATGAAACAAAATATTTTAAATAATGTTATAAAAAAATTAAAACAAAAGAAAAAGAATTTTTTTAAAAAAAGTATTTTTTTGTATTGAGTGGAGTTATACTTTTATCAATAATGTCTCAGCTTATAATACCGCTTTATTTCACTCCTGTACCTATTTCACTAGGATCATTTGGAGTAATGTTAATAGCATTGTTATATGGTAGAAAATTAGGAACAGCAACTGTACTTTCCTATATTGCGGCAGGTAGTTTCGGAGCTCCTATTTTCGCTGGATTTAAAGCAGGTTCCTTGTTTTCGCCAACAGGAGGATATATTTTAGGATATATTGCTGCTGCATTAATTTTAGGATTCTTATCTGATAAAGGTATTGCAAAATCTTATGTGAAGACATTTCTTTCATTATTACTTGCCAGTGCCGTTATTTTGGTATTAGGTGCATTAGTATTGATGTTATTTGTGCCTATCAAAAATGTATTTATGGCTGGTGTGCTTCCTTTTATTCCTGGAGATATGCTAAAAATAGTTGCTGCAACTCTTTTATTTCCAAGATTATGGAAATTTATAAAAAAACAAATAAAAAAATTAAGTTATTTTATTTGTTTAACGAAAAAAATCTCCTTTATAAAAAAATTTTAGGAGATTTTTTTATTTATATTATTGTATCTTCGATTAATACAATTTTTTTGAGTACAAGGAAAGGAAAAAAAGAGATGTTAAAAAAATAATAATCAAACTGAACTAGCTAAATTTATATCAAATTTAAAAAAATAAAATTATAAATGAAAAAAATATGAGATAACTCATAAAGAAGCAATCTTTTTATCAAAAAAATTCCTAATAATGATATGGAAACTTTAAATATACTTTTTTTGAAGCAGCAAATCAAATTAGAGAAAAAAATTTTTGTGGAGAAAAATTTTTGATTTATGCACTATTATTAACGCAAAATCTGGGAAATGCTCTGAAAAATTGCAAATACTGTGCACAATCAATTCATTTTAAAAACAGCAGTAAATGTCTATGGTCTTATTCCAAAAAGAAACGGCACTTTATGAAGCTAAAAAGAAATGAAAATGAAGGTGCTCATAGATTTTCACTTGTGACAAGCGGTAGAGGATTTAATGGAAATGAGAAAAGAATTAAATGACTTGGTTGAAATTTATGAATTTATACGAGAACACACTGATAAATTAAGTCTTTGTGCTTCTCACGGCATCTGTACAAAAAGAAGCATTACAAAAAAATTGGCTAATGCAGGTATTTCAATGTATCATCATAATTTAGAAACATCGAGAAGATTTTATCCTAATGTCTGTACATCTCACACTTATGATGATAGAGTTAATACGATAAAAAAATGCAAAAAGCAATTGGACTAAATGTTTGCAGCGGAGGAATATTTGGTTTAGGAGAAACTATTGAAGATAGAATTGATATGGCATTTGATTTAAAAAGAATTGAAAGTCAATTCTGTTCCGATAAATATTTTAACTCCAATTCCTGGGACTCCATTTGAAAAATAATGAAGCATTAGAACCATTAGAAATCTTAAAGACTATATCTATTTATCGTTTTATTATGCCCAAAAACTCATTTAAGATATGCTGGAGGAAGAATTAAATTAGGAAAAATATGTAAAAAAACTGGTTTAAAATGTGGAATCAATTCCGCACTTACAGGAAATTTCTTAACAACTACAGGAACAACAATAGAAAAAAAGATAAAAAAATATGATAACAGAATTAGGCTATAAAATTTAAAGATTTTTTTATGAATCTTGTGTAGTTCTATATATCTTAATACTATTCCCCATTAAAATAATAGATTTGTTATAACTTCTGTTTTTATAAGAGTTAAGCTCTCTTTTTAGAAAAATAAATAAAAAGAAAAAAAGGCTATCTCAAGATTTTTTTGAGAAAGCCATTTTTTTATAACTTTTGATTTAAATTATTTTTTTATCTTCTTTGCTGTTGTGAATAATTAAATGCTTCTAATTTCATAGAAATATTTTTTTCTTTTCCATTTGACGATACTTTTTAGATTGACTGTTTCACCAATTTTTCTTAGCTGCAAGCTCTCCAATAAATGCCCCTGCTGATGTTACACGTTTTCCGTTAATTTCTAAAATTATGTCATTTGCCTTAAGTCCGTATTTTGCTGCTGGCGAATTTGGATAAACCTGTTGTACTAAAATTCCTGTTGAATGTGAAATTCTTCTTTCCTTTTTAATTTCTTCCGTTAAGTCAAGTACAGAAATTCCAATATATGGACGTTCATATTTTCCTATTTTTAACTATTGAATCTTTTTACATTTTCAGCCAAATTTGAAGGAATTGCAAAACTTAGTCCAACACTTCCACCATTTGTAGAATAGATCGCCGTATTTACCCCGATAACATCTCCATTTATATTAAGAAGTGGTCCTCCACTATTTCCCTGGTTAATAGAGGCATCTGTTTGAATAAAGTTTTCTACCTGTTCAATTCCTAATGAACTTCTTCCAGAAGCTCCAATTACTCCTACTGTCATCGAACTGTTAAGTCCTAATGGATTTCCAAATGCAATTGCCCAGTGTCCAATTTTTATATTATCTGAGTCAGCAAATTTTAATGGTTTAAATGTTCTATTTGCATTTACTTTTAAAATTGCAATATCTACTTCTGGAGATGTTCCAACTAATTTTGCCAAATATTCATGTCCGTCAGATAATTTTTACATAAATTTCATCTGCTCCGTCAATAACGTGATTATTTGTCATCATATATCCGTCACTTGAAATTATAAATCCTGAACCTAAACTTCCTGATTCACGTCTTTGCTGTCTTCTTCCAGACGTTCCGAATAAAAATGCCTCAAGTGGATTATAAGTTTCAACTACAATCGTTTTCTTTGTTCTTATATTTACAACAGAATCTTTTGCCTTATCATAAACTGCCGCAAAGGCATCTTGTGCACTATACATATCACTTGATACATTTGTATTTTTGAATAATCTGTTTATTTTTGTAAAATATTAGTTTCTTTTTGTAGCTGCTGCACTTGCTGTAAGTGCTGCTGTTAAAAAAATGATAGAGTTATAAATTTTCTCAATTTCATATCTAAAAATCTCCTTTTTCTATAAACTTTATATTTCTTAAATTTATATTTAAATAGATGTTACTTATTTTACTACTATTATCTTAGAAAAAAATAATATTATATTTTTTTACTCTTAGTTTTCTCAAAATCCTCCAATTGAAACTGCTCTAACTAGCAGGGATTTTTACTAAATCAACACGATTAATCCAATAATGGCTGAAATATCCAAATTCATATTTCCAATTGGGATTACTATTTTTAAACATTTTTTTAAATATGGATCTGTAAATTTTTCGTATCCATTGAAAAAAATTGATATTTGATTATAAGGATCAATCCATGAACCTAAAATATTTAATAAAAATAAGAAAAGAGTATAAATCAAATATTTTTTTAATATTAAATACATATTATAAAAAAACCTCCTAAAAAAATTTAACCTTGAAATAATTTTTTTCTTATCTCAAGGTTTCTATTTTTTTTATTATTTATTTAAAAACATTTTTACATTTTAACACATATTCAACTCCTGAAACTACAGTTAATATTAATGGAATTAACAATAATATGTTATTTACTGTAGAACTAAAAAGGTATTAAAATTATTAACGTAAGCGCAATCATTTGAGTTGCAGTTTTCCATTTTCCAAGACTCTCAGCTGCAATGACAACTCCTTCAGCCGCCACAATTGAACGAAGCCCCGTTATCAGTAATTCTCTGAATATTATGATTATTACAAACCACAGGCTAATTTGACTGAATTTTTGCAAGTGTAACCAAAGCCGAAATAACAAGGATTTTATCTGCCAATGGATCTAGCAGTTTTCCTAAATTTGTAATCAAATTATATTTTCTTGCGATTTTTCCGTCATAATAATCTGTGATAGCTGCCCCTACAAAAATAATTGCTGCAAATACCCTCATTGTCATAGTAATCCCTGTTTTATCTGTATATTCCAGAGCTAAACTCAGGAAAATCACAAATGGAATAACCAGAACCATTCTTAATATAGCCAATTTATTAGGTAAATTCATTTTCATCCGTTTCACGCTCCTTTGTAATTTATAATTAGTTTTATTGCTTTTATTGCTTTCATGCTCAAGTTAAATTTATCTTCGTTTTCCATTGAAATTACCTTAACTCTCACATTTTGCCCTTCTTTTTAGTACATCTTCAGTCTTTTTCAACTCTTTTTGTTACTTATTTCAGAAATATGCAAAAGTCCTTCTTTTCCTGGCAGTACTTCCACAAATGCACCAAATTTCATCAGTTTTGTAACTTTTCCTTCATAAATTGTATTTAATTCAACTGACTGAGTTTGTCTTTTTACAAGTTCCAATGCTTTTTTTCATATTTTCAGATTCTTTTTCCAAAAAAATCGAAACAGTTCCGTCATCTTCAATATCTATTGAAACTCCTGTTTCATCAATAATCGCTCTAATTACTTTTCCACCTGGTCCGATAAGTCCAGCAATTTTTGTCAGGACTAATTTTAAGAATTTCAATTTTTGGTGCATTTTCAGAAACTTCTGCCCTTGGCTCACTAATTACAGCTTCCATTTTATCAATAATGAACAATCTTCCTTCTAATGCCTGTCTTAAAGCTATTTCCATTATTTCTCTTGTAATTCCTTCAATTTTTATATCCATTTGAATTGCAGTAATTCCATCTTTTGTCCCTGCAACTTTAAAGTCCATATCTCCCAGATGATCTTCAAGTCCTTGAATATCAGTAAGTACCGTAAATGTATCTCCTTCTTTTTATAAGTCCCATTGCAATTCCTGCAACTGTGGATTTTATAGGTACTCCAGCAGCCATTAATGCAAGCGATCCTCCACAAATTGAAGCCTGTGACGATGAACCATTTGATTCTGTAATTTCAGAAACAAGTCTTACTGTATATGGGAATTTGTCTTGCTCTGGCATAACGTATTTTAACGGCTCTTTCAGCCAAGTTTCCATGTCCCAATTCACGACGTCCTGGAGCTCTCATAAATCCTGCTTCTCCAACTGAATATGGCGGGAAATTATAGTGAAGGAAGAATTTTTTTACGTGTTTCATCTTCCATTCCATCAATAATTTGCTCGTCTTCCTTGCTTCCAAGCGTTACAACAACTAATGCCTGAGTTTCTCCACGTGTGAACAATGCAGAACCATGCGGTACTGGAAGTGTGTCGATTTCTACATCAATTGGACGGATTTCAGTAGTTTGACGACCGTCAGCACGATATTGCTTGTACAAAATGGCATCTCTGACAAGTCTTTTTTCCACATCTCTATAATATTTCTTAAATTCTTTTTCAGTGTTTTCGCCGATTTCCTTTTCTTCATTTTCAAGTTTTTCAATGTATCTTTCAAAAAGTTCTATTTCCAAATTGTCAATTGCCTCATATTTTTCCAATTTTCCTGGCGTCATAATCGCATTTTCAACTTCACTTTTCAAAATCCGTCAATAAATTCCTTGATTTCAGGCTCTACTTCCTTTTTCTCAAATTCATATTTTTGTACATCAAACTGTGCCAGAAATTTATCCTGCTCTACACAAATTTCCTTAATTCTCTCATGCCCAAACATAATCGCTTCCAGCATTACTTCCTCAGAAACTTCTTTAGCTCCAGCTTCTACCATTGTTACAGCATCTTTTGTCCCTGCAACCGATAAATGAATTTCACTTTCTAATAATTGTTCACCTGTCGGATTCAAGATGTATTCTCCATTAATGTACCCAACTGTAACTCCAGCCACAGTTCCTGCAAATGGAATATCTGATAATCCTAAAGCGGCAGAAACTCCAATCGTAGCAAGATTTTCTGGATAATTCACTTCATCATAAGAAAGCACCGTAACTACAATATGTACTGCATTCAAAAATCCTTCCGGAAATAAAGGTCTGATTGGTCTGTCAATCAATCTTGAAATCAAGACTTCATCAGTTCCTGGCTTAGTTTCCCTTTTTATAAATCCACCTGGAAATTTCCCAGATGCATAGAATTTTTCAATATAGTCAACTGTTAAAGGGAAAAAAATCCTGTCCTTCCTTGACATCCTTACTTCTAGTCGCTGTAACTAAAAAGCATTGTCCCTCCACATTGAACAACAACTGAACCTCCAGCTTGACGTGCAATTTTTTTCCTGTACTTATTTTAATTTTCTGGTTTCCTAAATTAAAACCATAAATTTTCTCTTCAAACATTTTTTTCCTCCTAAAATTTATTTATTTTTTTAAGAAGGGAGCAAATAATAGTAAAATCTTTCATCAAATTTTTAATAAAAAAACTTTACAATTACTTACTCCAAAAAAACCTTCTTAAAATTTTTTTATAATTATACCATTTTTTTCATAATTTTTACAAATCTAAAAAAATTAAAGTATGGCTAAAATATTATCAATTAAAAAAATTCTTTTTGGCTATTTTTTTTAATATTTTTAGAATTTAGCAATTATATTGAAGTTAATTTTTGGTAAATACAAATTATTTTTTTCCCACCATATCTTAAAAATTTATTTTTTTGAAAAGTTTATAAAAAAAGAATCCATACACAAAAATTTTTTTACTCTATTGACGAAATAATTTTTAAAAAAATTTAAAAAAATTTCACAAAAAGACACAAATTTTACATAATTTTGACAAAAATTTATTGATATCATATTCTTGTCGATAAGGAAAGACGTAAAAAAATAAAAATTATAAATAAACAATTGGAGGAATTATTATGAAAAATAGGTAAAAAAAGAAAATTTTTAGGACTCGCTTTATTAACATCGTTATCAATATTTGCAGGTACTACGCTTACAGCAGCAAATAATGCTAATAAAAAAACTACTACTGCAAATAATACAGCTAATGATGAATGCAGACCACCACATAAATTGCGAAAAAAGACTCAAATGGGAATTTTGTAGATGAAAATGGAAATGTTATAAAAAAACCTGATCCCGCTAAAATTGAAGAATTAAAGAAAAAAACTAACTAATGGAAAAAAATTACAAAAAGCTGAAGGTGCAGAAATTGCAAAAAAATGCTCGAAAGAAGAGGCCCTCACGGAAGACCAAATGATAAAGAGGCACCAAAAAGATTAACTGATACAGAAATTCAGTCATTAACAAATTCATTAAACAGCGGAAAAGTTTCAAAAGAAGAAGCTGTTAAATTGATTGAGATCTAAATCATAAACCTAGAGGACCTAAACCTGATAATATGCCTTCAAATTAACTTGTTAGTAAAAAAATCGTATTAATAATAATGCTAACTGAATAAACTTTACATCTTATTATTTTTACTAAACTAGGCTTTGTCTGAAAAACTTGAAATCTATGTTATTTTTTTAATGTTTTTATTTTATAAATTATACAAATCACGATAAAAATCAGTGTTTATTATTTTTGATTTTGGAAAAAAATTTGTTAAAAATTCATCATTTCGATAGTTTTCAGACACGCCCTAATAAAATCAAATATTTTCAATCTTTAAATAATTATAATATAAAGATAATAATAGAACTATCCTTAAAACTCTAAAAACAGTGAAACCTAAAAAAATTCCACTGTTTTTTTCATTATCAATTAAATTATTTTAAAATTAACTGAACTACTTAAATTACTTAGATTAATAAATTGCTCTAAATCCTATCCCACTTCTAAAGTTTTTCATATTCATTTGGACTTACAAACCCTATCTTGAAACAAGAAATACTTTTTTATATTTAATTTTTATTTGTTAATATATTGTCAAGCTAAGTACAACAAAAAAATGGGATATAATGTCATATATCCCAAATTCTTCATATATACTCTAATAATTATTTTTATCATTCCATTTTTAATCAAATATTCCTTTGCCACATCATAAGCCTTTTTTTCCCATTAACTCCCACTTCAAAAGTTCATTTTACGCATTTCATCATCTGTGACTTTATTGTGTAATTTATTCAAGATTTGCTCTAATTTCGGATATTTTTTCAAAGTTTCTCTTTTCATTAAAGGAGCTCCCTGATATGGAGGGAATAAATTCTTGTCATCTTCAAGAACCGTTATTTTATACTGCTCCAGCTCACTATCCGTAGAATAAGCATCAATTACATTTATATCTCCGCTTTGCACAGCCACATACCTTAATTTTGGTTCAAATTCCTTAACATCAGGAAATTCAAAATTATAAAGTTTCTTCATTCCTTTATAACCATCTTCCCTGTCAACAAATTCCCGTGTAAATCCAACTTTTGCCTTGTCCTTCACTCGTGCCAAATCCGATATTTTGGTAAGATTATTTTCGCTTTGCAAATTTTTGCGAAACTCCAACTGCATAAGTGTTATTGTATGCCATTGGTTTTAACAGAACCATGTTATATTTTTTCAAAATTCCATTTCTAGCCTGCTCATAAACTTGCTCCTTAATATTGCTAACGGGTTTTTCGTTAAGGAATGTAAATACTAAAGTTCCTGTAAATTCAGGATAAATATCAACTTCTCCTGATTTCAACGCATTAAAGTTAAACGATGTAGTTCCAAATCCTGATTTTTAATTCCACATCCACGTTCATTTCATCTTCAATCAGAAGTTTATACATATTTATCAATATTTCCGGCTCTGTTCCCAATTTTCCCGAAATTACAATTTTATCTCTTTTGCTTTGCTTATTCATAACTAAATTTCCAACAAAAAAATACCATAAATAGAGCAATGAATGAAATTAAAATTACTTTCCAGTTTTTATTTTCCAGTTTCTTTTAATACAAAATCAAACAGAACTGCTAATAACGCCGATGGAATCGCCCCAAGTAAAATCAAGTCCATATTATTTCTGTCAAGCCCAAGCAAAATCAATTTCCCAAGTCCTCCTGCACCAATTAACGAAGCAAGTGTCGCTGTTCCAATGATAAGAACTGTCGCTGTACGGATTCCAGCCATGATTACAGGCATCGCAAGTGGCAACTGAACCTTAAAAAGCTGTTGGATCTTATTCATGCCCATAGCCCTTGAAGCCACCATATACACTGGATCAACGCCATTTATTCCCGTATATGTATTTCGTAAAAGTGGAAGCAAGGCATAAATTACAAGTGCTGTAATTGCAGGTTTTCTACCAATTCCCATTATTGGAATAAGAAGTCCAAGCAAGGCAAGTGATGGAACTGTTTGCATTACTGCTGTTAGTCCGATAATTATTTCTGCTATTTTCTTTTTATATGTCAAATAAATTCCAAGCGGAATTGCGATAATCAAGGCAATTACAAGTGCATAAAAATGAAATCTGGATATGCTCAAGAACAACCTTAAAAAAACTCCTCTTTACGCTCATAAAATACCTGAAAAAAAGTGATTATTCATTATTTCCTCCTTTTATTTCTAAAAATTTACTTATTTAAAGTTCAATTAGGAAATACCTAAAAAAATTCAAAAATCTATGTTGTATTTTTGTTTTATGAATTGTTATAAAACTAATACTGTTATTTTTGACTTAATAAATTTTTCAAAAAAATTATTATTTTAATAGTTTTTCAGCATACCTAATTATAACTGTTTATTTTTGAATTTAAACTAATCTTGTAAATTATTTTTTTATATTCTGCATATTTTTGCACTTTCAGCAATTTTTTTCATCGCTTAAATCAGGCATTACTCCAAATAATGAATAAATTGGCAGTTCAATTCCTTGGACATGAGCTATGCTTAATAAAAAAATGGCTTTAACACTTCTTTTTATTGTCAATCCATTTGTTCCATCATATCTTGATGCAATTCCTCCAGTTGTCACTGCAACTCCGATTTTTCCCTTTAAGTACTTTTATTTTCACCATAATGAGCTGCCATAAATACAGTATCTATCCATTCTTTAAGCAAAGACGGACAATTAAACCAAAAATAAAGGAAACTGCAATATTAAAGTCCCTGTTTCAGATAATAATTTTTAATTCTTTTTCAACGTCAATTTTTTTCCATCGGGATATTTTTCATAAACATTATAAAGCTCTACATTTGATAATTTTTTTCAGCTTCTTTTTAAAAAGCTTTATTTGCTCTTGAATTTTTTTCATATCAGGATGTGCCATAACTACTAATGTTTTTCATTTTTTTATTTTTCCTTCTTTCTTTCAAACTTTTTCATATTTGTCTTATTAATAATTTATTTTCAAAAATTATTAAAATTACTTCTTTATTAAGGCATGTCTGAAAACTATTAAAAATAATGATTTTTTTGAAAATTTTTTTAATCTTTACTTCTATAATTTTCTATTTCCATAACCAGTTTCTCATATTCCCCATTTGCCTTTAATTTCTCAATAATTTTTTTATCAATTTCATTTTCAGCATTCTTATTTTGCTCCAAACTGATAAATTCCCTTACAAATTCATCTTTCGGATTATTAATTAATTCGGATTTCGTCCCAGATTGAAGAATTTTCCCCATCCTTAATTATAAAAATTCTGTCTCCCAGATAAAAAGGCTTCTTCAATATCATGTGTTACAAAAAAACAATTGTTTTATTAATTTTCTGCTGCAATTCCTTTATGTCTTTTTGTAAACTTTTCCTTGTAATCGGATCTAAGGCACTAAAAGGCTCATCCATAAGTATAATTTCAGGATTCCTGCTAATGCCCTCGCAATTCCGATTCTCTGCGCTTCCCCGCCAGACAGTTCAGACGGCATTCTTTTTAAATATTTTTCACTTTCTAGCCCAATCATTTCCAGAAGTTCCTCTGTCCTTGCCTTAATCTCCTCTTTCTTCCACCCTTTTCAGTTCAGGCACGATACTTATATTTTTCTTCTACTGTCAGATGTGGAAATAAAAGCCACTTGCTGTAAGACATAACCCATATTCCAACGCATTTTTATGAATATTATATTCAAAAAAATATTTTTTTCCCTTTTATTTCTATTTTTCCCAGAAGTCGCATCCTCCAGCCTATTTATCATTTTTCAAAGCTGTAGTTTTCCCGCTTTCCCGAAGTTCCGATAAACACAATAAATTCTCCTTCATTTATCGAAAAAAATTTATATCTTTTACAGCTTCATTTCCATTCGGATACACTTTATTCACATTCTGAAATTCTATAATTTTGTTCATATTCTCTCCTTCCCGTTATTTCTTGCTTCTTTCCTTTTCAACCTTCTCTAAATTTTGCGAAATTCTTTCCAAAAACCTTCAAACATCTCAATTTCCCCTTGAGAAAAACCCTTCATAAACATAATTTGTCATAGTTTCAGAAATTTCCTCATATTCTTTTTTTAAAGCCCTGTGCATACTCTGTAAGTCTTATCAGCACTTTCCGTCTATCATCAGGATGTGGTGCTCTTTCTATCAGTCCAGCCTTTTCAATCCTATCCAGCATCGGCGTAAGCGTATTTATCGCAAGCCCTGTTTTTTCCGACAATTCCTTACACGTTACATTATCCTTTTCCCAAAGTATATGCAAGATTTTTCCACGTTCTCCATTAAATACTGTAATTTCCCTTTTTGAAAGAATATAATTTAAGATTCTATCATGCGTCTGCTTAATTTTGCTTATATATATTCCCAAATTTACTTTTTTATTCATCATAGCCTCCTAACCTAAACAAAATTTTTCTTGACTTTTTAGTTCTATATAGTATAATACTATAAAGAATTATTTTTTTGTCAATTAAAAATTTAAAAAGTAAGAAAGGAATTTTACTATGTTAAATAAAAAATACTATGAAAGCTGCTGTTCTTGAAAAACCTTGTACTGCTGATGAATTAAAAATTCAAAATATTGAAATTCCGAAAGTAAAAAAATGGCTGGGTTCTTATAAAAAAATAAAAAGCTTTTGGAATAAATCGAGCCGAAATATTTACTAGAGATGGATTTTTCTCCTTCTGTGAAATTGCCACGTGTGATTGGAATTGAATGTGCTGGCATTATTGAAGATAGCTTCTGATAGCCATTTTCAGAAAAGGAGATAGAGTTTTCACAATGATGAATGGCTTGGGACGTGAATTTAACGGAAGTTACGCAGAATACACGCTTGTACCATCTTCTCAAGTTTATCCGATAACTCTTTCAGAAACAGACTGGACAAAACTCGCGGCATATCCTGAATTATACTACACAGCTTACGGCTCTTTATTCAAAAGCTTAAAATTGAAAAATACCGACACTTTATTAATTCGTGGTGGAACAAGTTCAGTCGCCCTTGCTTCAATTCAGCTTGCCAAAAGTTTTGGAAATACCGTAATTGCAACTTCAAGAAGTAAAACTAAAGCTGAGTTTTTAAAAGAAATTGGAGCAGACTTTGTCTTAATTCAAGATGAAACTTTTGACAGACAATTACGAAAATATTTTCCAGATGGAATTGACAAAGTTCTCGATTTAATCGGTACTCCTACTTTGAAAAATTCTTTAAAATCTGTGAAACAAGATGGAATAGTCTGCATGACAGGCTGTCTTGGAGGATGGGTAATCGAAAATTTTGAGCCGCTTGACGAAATCCTTCCAGAATCCTACCTAACTTCATTTAACAGCACAAATGTGATACAATAAAAAGATATGTTTGAATTTATTGAAAAAAATATAATATTAAACCACGAATTTCAAAAAAATATTTACATTAGATGAAATTTCTTTGGCACATAAATATTTAGAGTCAAACAGTGCCAATGGAAAAGTTATTATAAATGTTTTATAAAAAAATATTACTATATACACATATCACTTTTTATGATAGAATAATAAAATAAAAAAATCTATACTTAGGAGTGATTAAATGCAAAAATCTATACAAAAAGTTCTTACAATTTATTACAAAATGATTTGAAAAAAATAAAAATATTATTGCTGGACGGAGCGATGGGAACGATGATTCAGCAGGAAAAATCTGACTGCTGATGATTTTTGGCGGAGAAAAAAATATGAAGGGTGTAACGATTATCTTGTGTTACAGAGACCTGATGTTATTAAAAATATTCATAAAAATATTTGGAAGCTGGAAGTGATATTATTGAAACTAACAGTTTCGGGGCTTTGGATATTGTCTTGAAGGATTATGACTTAGAAGACACAGTTTTTGAAATGAATAAAAAGGCGGCGGAACTTGTAAATGAAGCTATTACTGAATATAGAAGCGAACATCCTGAAGTTAAACGAAACCTTTATGTTGCAGGAGCATTAGGGACCTTCAACAAGTCTATCAGCGTTACTGGAGGAGTAACTTTTTGAAGAGCTTATCCATAGTTATTATACAGCTGTTTCAGGGCTTCTTGCTGGTGGAGTTGACTTAATTCTATTTGAAACTATTCAAGATACAAGAAATTTGAAAGCGGCTTATTTGGGACTTAAAAAGGCTATGGAAGAAAATTATACTGTTCCATTAATGCTATCGTTTACAATTGAAAGTACAGGAACTACACTTGCAGGACAAACTGCGGATGCTTTTTACTATGCTGTAAATCACATGAATCCATTTTTCTGTGGGACTGAACTGTGCAACGGGACCTGAATTTATGACACAGTTTTTAAAGACATTGAATAATATTTCAAATACTTATATTTCAGTTTACCCAAATGCTGGACTTCCTAATGAAGATGGAAAATACGAGGAAACTCCAGACACATTGTCGGCAAAAAAATTGAGCCGTTTTTTTCCAAAATAATTATTTAAATATCGTCGGAGGGTGCTGCGGAACTACGCCTGAACATATTCAGAAAAATTAAGGAAAAAAAGTGTAAACTATTCTCCAAGAGTTATTGATGAAAACAAAGATTTTAACGATGTATCAGGGCTAATTGCTCTAGAAACGCCAAAAGATCGTCCAATTTACGTGGGGGAACGTACAAACGTAATCGGTTCACGTATTTTTAAAAATTTAATTGCCAGCGAAAAATTTGACGAGGCGACAGAAGTTGCTAGACTTCAGATTAAGGGGCGTGCGGATGTAATTGATATTTGTCTTGCGAATCCTGATAGAGATGAAATTGCCGATATGAAAGCATTCTTGGATAAAGTGGCAAAAATTTGCGAAAGTTCCGCTTATGATTGACTCAACTGATATAAATGTCGTTAAAGAAGGACTTACTTACTTGCAAGGGAAAGGAATTATAAATTCGATTAACCTTGAAGATGGGGAAAAGAAATTTGCTGATATGGCAAAAGTTATTAAAGATTTTGGGGCTTCTGTCGTTGTAGGGGCTGATTGATGAGGAAGGTATGGCTGTTTCTGTTGAGAAAAAAATTGAAAGTTGCCAGAAGAAGTTACGAACTTCTTACAAAAAATATGGAATTGACGAAAGAGATATTATTTTTGACACGTTAGTTTTCCCAGTTGCCACAGGAGATCAGAAATACATCGGTTCTGCCACAGCAACAATTGAGGCAATTAGACAAATTAAAGATGAAATGCCGAATGTAAAGACAATTTTAGGAGTAAGTAACATTTCATTTGGACTGCCAATCGCAGGGAAGGAAGTTTTGAATACTTACTATATGCAAAAAGCCTATGAAGCTGGACTTGACTATGCGATTGTAAATACTGAAAAAGTTATTCCAATGAGTGAAATTTCAGATGAAGAAAAGGAATTATCAGAAAATATTTTTATTTCACACAGATGACGAAAAATGTATCAAAAATTCGCAAACTTTTACCGTGAGAAAAAAAGCTATTCAAAAAGGTTGTCGATACAAGCAATATGACTATGGAAGAAAAGAGTCGCAAATCTTGTTGTTGAAGGAAGTAAAAAAGGACTTGAAAAATCTGCTTGGATGAATTATTGAAAAAATATTCTCCGATTGAGATTATTAAACGGGCCTCTTATGGACGGGATGGATGAAGTTGGAAGATTATTTAACAATAACGATTTAATCGTTGCCGAAGTTTTGCAAAAGTGCAGAAGTTATGAAAGCCTCTGTTTCACATCTGGAACAATTTATGGAAAAAGGACGAATCTTCTGTAAAAGGTACTGTAATTATGGCTACTGTTAAAGGGGACGTTCACGACATCGGAAAAAAATCTCGTTGGGAATAATTATTGGAAATAATGGTTATAAAGTAATTGACTTAGGAATAAATACACCTGCCGAAAAAAATCCGTGAAGCAATTATTGAGCATAAAAGCCGACTTTTCTAGGACTTTCTGGACTTCTTGTAAAATCTGCCACAGAAATGGTAAATACTATGGAAGTTCTTCACGAAGCTGGCATTGATATTCCAATATTTGTGGGAGGTGCGGCACTTACAGAAAAATTTACTGTAAATAAAATCGAACCTGCCTACAAGAATAACATTGTAATTTACTCAAGAGATGCAATGACGGCACTTGCCGACTTGAACAAAATGATCGATGAAATAAAATTTAGAGAATTTAAGGAATATTTGCAAAAACGTAGAGAATTAGTGACAATTAAAGATGCGAAAAAAACTTGAACAGTTGAAGGTTAAACCAACAGTAAGCGATATTAAAGATGCTGATGGAACATTTGATTTTTTTCAAAGGTTGAGCTGCCAAAAATACGACTTTTGAAAAAAATTTACAAGCCACAAACGTTAAATAAACAAATTATAACAAATATAAAAAGCAAAAGATGTATTCCCATTCATAAATTTACAAATGCTAATTGGAAAAACACCTTGGAATGAAATGGATTGTAAATAATTTAATTGAAAAAGCAGGATCCTAGAACAATAAAAATTATACAATGAAATTTTTGGATATTATCGAAAATGGCGATGAATATTTTTGATATAAAAAGCCATCTACAAATTTTTTTCCCTGTACGTCGAAAAAGCTGGAGAAAAAAAGGAAGATTTCAAAATTGAAGTTTTATCAGACGACTTGTCAACTGTTTTAGAAACATTTGATTTCCCAAGACAAAAATACGGACAGTATTTATCATTAAATGATTATGTAAACCCAGATGGAATCGACTACATCGGATTTTTTGTCGCAACTGCAGGAGAAAAATCAAGACTTGTTTCAAATGAACTTAAAGAAAAAGGTGAATTTTACAGAGGGCATATTGTAAACTCTGTAGGACTTGAACTTGCTGAAGCAGCATCTGAATATATTCACAAGATGATGCGTCAGGATGTAGGAATTATTGACAAGGACATCTCCTTAAACGAAATTTTAAATGCTCAGTATCAAGGAAACCGTTACTCTTTCGGCTACCCAGCCTGCCCAGACCTGAGCGACCAAAGAAAAATTATTCAATTTGTTGAAACCAGAAAGATACGGAATTTCACTAACAGAAGAGTTTATGATGTACCCAGAAGCTACGGTAAGTGCAATTGTATTCTCACAGCCGTTCTGTAAATATTTTTAATATGTAATTTTTAAAGAAATATTGACTTTTTTTCAATTTTATATCGTATAATTATTATAAAAAAACAGAAAAACAAATTACCTTGAATATAAATGGTAATTATAAGGAGTGATGAAAATTGAATATTTCAAAAATTATTGTACTTTTTATTTTTAATGTCATTATTATTTTCTTGTGGAGATAATAACAGCAAAAAAATGGAGATACTGCTAATACTACTGCTACAAAAACAAAAAGTAATTCTGGCAATACAGAAACTAAAGATAAAGCTGAAAATACAGTACAAGGTACCAGATATGGAAGTGATACTGTTGGTTACGTAACAAAGCCTGAGAATTGGCTTGAATTTACAGATCCAAACTCGTCTCCAACTGCGGTTCAGTTAAGTATCGATCCTGTAAACATTGTAACTTTAGATATAATTTCTAAAGATGGGAAAAGCAAATTCAGAAAAAAAGCTGCCTATGTACTTATGCAAAAAATATCTTAATGAAGGAATTCCTAAAGAAAATATTACTTTAGATCCTGTTGATATAAATGGATATCAAGGTACAAGTTTAACAATAAAGTATAAAGATGGTACTATAATGATTGTAAATTGTATTGATTACGATGGTAAAGTTTATTTTTATCTCTATGGAAGGACTTCAAAAATAGACAAACATTAATGGAAATGGCAAAAGTTATTGAAACTTGGAAGCCAACTAAATAAAAATTGAAATTAGAGAATATTTTTAAACAATTTTTCAAAAATTAGAGTCTATTAAAATTAACTTGGACTCTAATTTTTATTTAAATTATGAAACTATTTTGATTTACTTTGTTGATATTCATCAATTTTTCATAATGTTATCCCATAATTTATTTCCTTCTTGTACTACTTGTTGTCCAACTTCACTTGATGGAAAAATCTTTTATGCCTTTTTCTATATCTTTTAACACTCCTAATGCTTGTTCACTCTCTTTTCTGCATTAATTTGCTGCAATATATGCTGTTCTTTTCTCTTTTTCAAGCTGTTTTGGACATTCCTTATCAAAGTTTGCATCTCCAGTTGTTGTACATTTTATATTTTTTTACAGATTTATTTGATTTTTTTGACACTTTCCAATACTTTTTCACCATTTTTAATTCCTTCATCAACATCTTTCTTGTCAAAGCTTTTTCATAGCATCTATTAAACTTTCTGTATTTCTCGTACTTTCAGCGAAAAAACTATCAAGTCTTTCTCGTTCTCTTCTTACATTTTCCTGAACTTGTGCATCGTTTGAACCAGAAATTATGTTATTTTTGAACGAATGGAGTCTGTTTCTCTTGATCCTGTTGATTTTTGATAGTTTTTGATTCTGACCCTGATCCGTTGTAACTTGTGCCATTGTTCCTGTTGACTGCTGCTGAACTCTCATATTATCAGAATTATTGTTTTCGTATAAATAAAGATTATAAAATCCTCCAGCAAATAAAAGCTATTAATGACCCATAAAACAGTCCTTCTATTACCTTATCATTAGTTGTCTTGGTATCCTTTATTTTTCCTATAGCTTCATTTTTTTCCAAGTCCTTCTTCAATATATTCTTTTAATACTTTTCTATTTTCAATACTCTTTTTACAAAAGGTATTCCAGTTGCAATTACAACAACTAATGAAAATATTAAAAAAACAATAACATATTAATCACCTTCCTATTCCACTTTTTCATTTCTAGAAATCACTATTATTAGTAACATCTGGCTATTAATCAAAAAAAGATACAAACCCATATACAACAAGGATTCTTACTTGTGTAACTGACTCTATGCTTTTCCATTCTATTGATTAAAACTGTATCTCCTTTTAATAATTTTAATTTTTTTATTCTTAGTTCTACTTTTTGTTTTCAATTATTTTTTTCATTTTTTTAGATTCTTTTTCTCAAAAAAATTCAATTTCAGCTTCCCTTGAATTAAAAATTACAAATTCATTTTTCAGAAACTTGCCAATCTGTTATCTGTCCAGTTGAAATAATTTTTTTTCAATTTTTATATTTTCATTTTCTGCCAAAAATTTTTGATAATTTCTTCATTTTCTGATAAATCTCTTAAATCAAAAAAATATTCATTTTTCCCTTTTCTCTCCTAAATTTACAAATTCACAAACTCGATTATGTTCCTTTTCTGTCATTTTTCTGAAATATCAATAAACTTGTATTTCCTCTTTTTCTTTACTGTCGAGCCTTTTTTTCTTTTGTTTCCAATTCTAAAACTCGTTTTGCCATTTCATTCTGCTTTTTCAATCAAGTCATCTAATTTATAATGTAAATCTTCTATTATAATTTCATTTTTTTAAATTTACCTTATAATCATTTTTCTGATTTTTTCATCAAGTTTTTTTCATTTTGTTCTGATTAAAAATTATCAATGAGCAAAAAAATAAACATAAAGAATGATAAAATGACATTTAACACTACAAAATGAATATGGATTGAATTTTTTTAGCTACAAGAAAAAAATATATTTATTATGCCCCATATTAAAAATAAATATGCCCATTGAATAAATAATTTTTTTACTTCCTATAAAAATCAGAAAGTTTATTTGAAAAAAATTTTTATCTTTTTCCTCTTCCTTTACAATTTTTTTGAAACTTTCTGTTCCAAAAAGCATATGAATGATTTCTTCCTTTTTTTATCATCATCCACATCCTTCAGCATTTTTTTCAATGTTTCTTCTTTTTCCATTTACACTTTCCATCCTTAATCTATTATTTTTTTTCTTCAGCCCTACTTTTCAATTTTTGAACTTCCCTTCTCGTATATTTCAACAGTATAATACCATTTTCAGAAAAATACAAGTAAATAAATATTTTTTTATTAAAAGCCATACATTTCTTTTTATAATCAAAGGAGACTGTTTCATAAAATTACCATTATGAGACAGTCCGAAATTTTATAAAAATATATCTATAACTGTTTAAAAAAATGTAAATTTACTTTCCTTACAAACAAAAAAATAAAAAAATTGCCTAATCTTCCAATAAAGAAATAATTAGACAATTTATAAAAAAATTAATTAATAAATTCTGTTTCTACTGATCTTCTGATTGATCGTCAAATTGAATTTCAGCTCCAGATGCTGGATCAGGGAGAAACTACATTTCCATCTTCATCCTTACATATTCTAGTAACCGCTCTATCAAATTTTTTTCACCATCACGATTTCTAACGTCGAATTCAATTCTTCTATTTTGAGCTCTACCTTCATCAGTTTCATTTTGTTGCAATTGGTTCAGATTCACCTTTAGAATCTATACCACGAATTCTTGAAGAACTTAATCCTAATTCTATTAATCTATCTTTAACAGCTTTTCGCTCTTCTCATTCCTAAAGCCATATTATATGCATCAGAACCTTTAGAATCTGTATGTCCTGTTATACCAACGTTGTAATCTTTTTTTCATTCAAGAATTCTTTTCAAGATTCCTAATAATCCATTATAATAAGGTTTTACATATGATTTATCAAAGTCAAAGTTTAATGCACCTTCATCAAATACTATTGGTTGTATTGGTCCCATTATATCTTCACATGTTATCTTTTTAGCTGGTACTGTATTATCTCCTGGTTCTTCAATTTCAAGCGCATTAATTCTGATTGTATTTTCTCTCATTTGAGTAGTTGTTAATTTTCTAGCTGATAATGGTACAGCAGCAACTAACAATCCGATTGCGACGATTATTGATCTTGTTGATTTTGATTTTGTTGTTCTACCCATCTTTCAGCCTCTCTTTCTAACGATCTGTATTTTTGGCTACCTGGATTCGGTTTATTTTCGTTCAAATAATCTTCTATATGATTCAATCTTTGTGTATTAAAATCTACTAATTTTGCATTTGTACAAGACAAAGCTCCTAATCCTACTAATAATAATACTAATTTTTTTCATATTTTTCATTTCCTTTCCAACTCTAAATTTATTTTTTTCAAAAGATTTTACAATCGTTTCTTTAGTCTAATTTGTTTTGAATTTATTTTTGAATAGTATCTAATTTTTTTCTTCCATTTGTTCTAACATTTCATTTGTTTGATTGTATTTTTTTCAATGTTACTGTTGATTTGTTCAACTCTTCTTTTTAATTCTTTGAATTTCTACATCCATCATTTGACTGTCAGACATATTTTTCTTTGTGCTCTCAATTGTCTTGCTTCTGTTTTTTTCTTTGAGATACTAATCTTTCTCTTTCAGCTTTTTGCTTCAGCTTTTTGCTTTAGCATCGTCCATTTTTTTCTACGTGTTTTTCGCTCATTCTAGATGTTGATCCACTAACTGGAGTTACTGTAACTTCAACATCATCATCAGAATCAGTTGTAACAGTTTCCGCTTTTTGATGGACGTGACTGTTTTTGTTTACCTAATTTGATTAATCTTTTTACATCAGCATCAGTATTTCTTTGAGCCGAAAAATGATATTTGGTTCATCGCTAATACCATAACAGCTGCTAATCCTAATATTTTTCATCGACTTTCCTTTCCTGATAACATTTATAAAAAAATATTATTTTTCATAAATAAATTATCTTGATTTTTAGTTTACTTTTTAGCTTTTTCTAGCTTTTCTGATTCCATCTCTTTTTATAACACTATCAAAAATCTCCAAGTTCTTTTTCTTCTCTTTGAACACTTCTTACTACTCTTTCATAGAAGTCTATTCTTTCTTTTTGCTTTTAGCCATGTTGTATTCTAATTTTTCAATTTGTGATTTTGGTTTAACTATTTCTTTTTCTTCAACTACTCCACCTTGTTCTTTATCAATTGTTACTAATTTTTCTGTTTTTAGTTCTTGGTGTTTCTTTTAAAGTTTTATAGTAACCGTCTCTAGCATTTTTTTCAATGCTTCCTGTGCAGAATCTGCCATTACAGGTACTGATAGCGCTGCTATTATCCCACACAATAATAATTTTTGCTTTCATTTTTTTATTACCGTTCCTTTCTATTAATTCATTACTGATAATACGTACATCTAATTCTGCTACTTTTTGTTCTTTTTTTCAGCTATACTTTTTGTTTTATTTTTGTAGAAAGTATTGACATTGTGTAAGATATTTTTATATTTATCTCTATGCCATCTTACTTCTGAATCCACTTTTAATTTTTCGATTAATTTGTCTCTACCTTCGTTTTTTTAGCTTTCAGGTCTTCTATTTCAGCTTCCAATTGTTCTTTTTTTGTTTTCTGTAAGCTTCTTTTTTTGTGCTTCTTCTTTTTAACCAATTCATTAAATTGGTTTTCAATTGAATCTAGACTACCTTCTAAACTGTTTTGCTTCAGCAGAGAAACCTATTGATGAAACCATCATTATTCCAACTAAAAAGAATATTGTCTTTTTCATTCGATTTTCCTCCTAATTATTTAATTTCATAACAATAAATGAATATGAAATCACTATTAAATCACTTACCTATCATCACTTACCCTTATTATACCAAATTATATAAGAAAAATACAAATAATTTTTTTCAAATAAAATGAAAAAAATTAATTTTTATATAAATAACCTTTTAAAATCAGTAAATATAATAACATTTTTAATATTAAATTTCTTTAATTAAAAGTATTATAATTTTTAAATTTTTCAAAAATTTCTTCCACTGTTTCAGCTTTTTCAATTTTTCAATTACTTCTTCTTCGTAAGATAATTTTGAAATTTCAGCCAGTAAATCCAAATGTTCTCTTTTTTTGTTTCCTCTGGGGCTGCAATCATAAAGATTAATCTTGAAGGCTCATCATCCATGCTTTCAAAAATCTACTCCTTCATCAGAAATACCTAATGCAAGGGAAAGTTTTTTTACAAGCGGTGTTCTTGCATGAGGAATTGCAATTCCATCTTGCATTCAGTAGGTGTCAATTTCTCCCTTTCATTTATTTCCCTTACAAATTCTTCTAAATCCTCTGAATCAATCACTCCACTTTTTCACAAATAATTGTGCTACTTCCTTAATAATTTCTTTTTTTAGTTTTTCCATTAAGGTGTAATTTTACTCTTTCTGGTGTCAAATATTCTAATATTTTCATATATTTTTACAAGACGAATCTTGTAATCTCCTTTCTAAAATTTTTTTCCCATTTTTTTAAGAATATCCTTTATTATTTTATTTTCAGATACTTCTGATAAATTATAGGTAATATAGTTTTTTTCTTTTTCTAAACCAAGTTATTTGCCTTTTTGCATACCGTCTACTTTCTCTTTTTATTTCATCAACTGCTTCTTCTAAAGTAATTTTTCCATCAAAATACAAAAATAACTCTTTGTAGCCTATTGATGATATTTTGTAAAAGGCTTTTTATACTTATCGTATATTTTTTTCGAGCTTCATCAATAAGTCCTTTGGAAATCATTATATCTACACGTTTATTAATTCGGTCATAAAGTTCATTTCTATCTCTTGTGAGAAATATTTTCAAAAATTTATAATTATTATTTTTTTATATTTTTAGTCCTTAATTCACTAAATTTTTCTCCCATTAAAAGACAAACTTCAATAGCCCTGACTAATCGCAGTTTATTAGATAAATCAATTTCACTGTAAGATTTTTTTCATCCAGCTCTTTTAACATTTCCTGAGAGTTCCTAGAAGGTTTTTTTATTTCAAGTTCTGCTCTTATTTTTTTCATCTTTTGAAGGCAGTTTTGCAAATCCATCTGTAATTGATTTTATGTAAAGACCCGTACCACCTGCAATAATAACATTTTTTTCCATTTTTTTGACAACTTTCATTTAAAAATATTATTTACAGCCCTTTCAAAAATCTCCCACAGAATAATCTTCATCAGGATTTACAACATCAATCATATAATGCGGTATTCCCTGCATTTCCTTCTGTGTTACCTTTGCCGTTCCAATATCCAGTTCTTTATAAACTTGAGAGGCATCCGCTGAAATAATCTTTGCATTTATTTTTTTGAGCAAGTTTTATTGATAAGTCTGTTTTTCCCAACTCCAGTTGCACCTGCAATTACAATTCCTTTCAAATTCTTTATATTCTTTATTTTTTTACCTCCAAATTAATATACACTCAAATCTCTTTAAAATCAAACTCATAAAATTTATTTAGTGTTTAAATAAAATAGTTATAATCTATGAGTTCAGTTTTGAAAAATAGTATTACTATAAGTAAACCACATTTTTTTCTTTTTTTCAATATCTTTTTTTGAAAAAATTTTTAAATACAATTTCATATTAAAACGATCTAAATAATATATTCAAATTCATACCCAGCAATAATTATAACATCTCCTTCTTCAACTCCAGCTTTTTCAAGCTCTGTTTCCATTCCCAAACTTCGCATTTTCTGAAGAAATTTATAATTCCCTCTTCTCCAATAAATACATATTTTTTTAAGGACATCATCTACAATTCGCCCATCCACTTCAAATACATGCTCATCATTTCTTTTAATAATCCAGTCGTCTTTTTTTATTATTTTCTTGAATTAATTCCTCAACAGAATGAACTTCTTCCCAACTCTTCCCTAGGTATTTCCTGTATCATTTCCCACGCTTTTGATAAAACTGGCTTTTAATCCATCATTTGCGATTACAGAAACAGGATACACATATTTTATACCTTTTTCCTTGACAAATTTTTCAAATTCATCATACTTTTCATCTTCATAAAAGCATATCAATCTTGTTAGCGACAACAATTTGAGGTTTATTTGCCAATTTTTTTCACTATAATTTTTTTAATTCATGGTTTATTTTTACAAAAATCCTCCTCTGGATTACGCCCATCCAGTCCTGAAATATCCACAATATGAATAATCAGCTTGCATCTTTCAATATGCTTTAAGAATCGATCTCCAAGCCCCACTCCTTCGTGAGCTCCTTCAATAAGTCCTGGCACATCTGCCACTACAAAACTTTCCTCATCTCCCATTCTAACAACTCCCAATTTAGGCTTTAATGTTGTAAAATGATAACTTGCAACTTTTGATTTGGCAGCCGAGACCTTATTAATGAAACTTGATTTTCCAACGCTTGGATAACCTACAAAGAGCCACATCAGCAAGCAGTTTCAATTCCAGCTTTATTTTTTTAACTCTACACCTTCACGTCCACTTTCTGCAATTCTTGGAGCTTTTTTTACTGATGATTTGAAATGAATGTTTCCACGTCCACCATCTCCACCTTTTTAAAAAAATATTACTTTTTCATTTGGATTATCCAAGTCGAGCAACAGTTTATTAGTTTCAAAATCTCTAATCATTGTTCCAACTGGAACTTTTATAATCAAGTCTTCCCTGATTTTTCCAGTAGAACGTGCAGCAGACCCTTTTGTTCCGTCTTGTGCCTTAAATTTTTTTACTGCTCTTAAAATCCACAAGCGTGTTAATATTTGGATCAGCAATAAAGACAATATCTCCTCCTTTTCCGCCATCTCCACCGTCAGGTCCTCCAAACTGGACAAATTTTTCACGCCTGAATGTCGCAGCTCCATCTCCTCCTTTTTCCAGAAATTACTGTAATTACACTTTCATCAATAAACATTTTATCATCCTTTTCTTTATTATACTTCTTTTTTCATTCGTTTAATAAATTACTCAAACTCATTATTTGCTTTTTGTTTTGCTTGTTGCTGCCGCTTTTTTTCTCTTTTCTATAATTCCACGGTTCTACATATCCCCTTTTTCCAAACAGCCCAAGTTTATTTTTGGCATTTTTCCTGATAAGCCTGCATTTTAGTATCTTTTTTTATCGTATTCCTGATACCACCACGCATTCCGTTTTTTTACCATTTCTTCATTTACATTTTTCCCATTTACATAAACAACAGCCACTGTTCTGCCATATCTATCCCTATTTTTTTCTCCTCAATTTCAAGTATCTTTCCATTTACCAGCTTTTCCAACGCCTGCTTGCTCTCAATTCCATAATCCTGTGTTTTTTTCAGAACATCAATTCCAAAACATCCTGATTTTCACAATTTCTCCGACAAACTTTCCATTTTCCACTTTCTGAACATTCAGAGTATCTCCATCGCTGACTTTTACAGCCTGATAACCTTTCAGAATAGTTGGATTTTGCACAACTTTAGCATTTAAAGAATTATTTTTTTGTACTTCTTGCAGCTGTACTTTTTTTGGAATTAGTTGTTTTTGCTCTTTTTACTCGATTTCGAGATTAACTCCATTATATGCAAATCCAAATATTGCTAATAACACAGTAATTATCGCAGCAATTAGTTTTTTTCATTTCCATTTTTTTGAACTTTTTCCAGTTCCTTTTTCTCGTTACCATCTATTTTTCCCTTTATTTTTTTATTTTTTTCCAATGCCTGTTTAAAATCTTCAATCAAATCATCAATATTCTCAAATCCGACAGCTATTCTTATCAATGAATTTGTAAATCCTCTAGCCTCTTTTTCTTCATCAGGCATTTCGGCATGCGTAATCGTACTTGGGTGAGTTACCAAAGTTTCTGCTCCACCAAGACTTGCCGCAAATAGTGCCACTTTCAAGCTTTCAAAAAAACGTTTTTTTACTTTTTGAATCGTCCTTTAAAGTGAAGGAGAATACTGAGCCTCCACCTGTTGCCTGATTTTTCATGAATTTTTTTACCTTTATTTTGTATCCAGAGTCGGATAGTAAATTTTATCAACTGCATCATGGCTTTGAAAAAATTCTATCAATTTTTCGGTATTTGTTTGTGCCGCTTCCACTCTAAGTTTCAATGTTTTAAGACTTCTCATCAAAAGCCAGCTGTCAAATGGAGAAATTAAAGCTCCAGCCGCAACTTGTGAAAAATTTAATTTTTTTCCGCAAGTCCCTCATCATTTGTAATCGCAACTCCAGCCAGCAAATCATGATGCCCAGATAAAAAAATTTAGTCGCACTATGAATTACAATGTCAATCCCAAAAATCAAGCGGTTTTTGCAAATATGGAGTCATAAAAGTGTTGTCTGCAATTGTTATCAAGTTATGCTCTTTTGCAATTTCTACAACTCCTCTCATATCCGTAACATCAAGCAATGGATTTGACGGAGTTTCAATAAAAAAATAGCCTTTGTATTTTTCCTTAATCGCATTTCGGATGTTATCCAGATCAGTTGTATCGACAAAAGTGTATTCCAATCCAAATTTTGAATAAATATCATGAACAATCCTATAAGTCCCACCATAAATATCCTGACCTAAAATAATATGATCTCCAGCTTTGAACATTGTAAATACAGACGTTGTAGTCGCCATTCCCGATGAAAATGCATACCCATATTTCCCATTTTCCAATGCAGCAAGTATTTCTTCCAGTTCGTTTCTCGTAGGAGCTGAAACTCTTGAATATTCAAATTCCTGCGTCACTCCAAATTCTGCCACAGGAAAAGTTGAAGCAAAATTAACATTCGTTCCCCAAAGTTCTCTCTTTTTTCCTTTTCTTATTCCATGTATCGTTTTTGTTTCAAATTTCATAACACTCTCACACTCCATTTCTTTCTCTTTTTTTCTTAAATGTGTTTAATAATCTTCTTAGATTAAGATTTTTTTATATTTTAATTAGGGCGTGTCTGAAAACTCAAAATCAATGATATTTTTTTAATGATTACTTAAATTTATTTTTATTAAAAATCATTATGCATCCTATATAAATAAAATTTATGAATGTGCTTGCCAGCTTATCATAGCGTGTCCCTATTCTGCGAAACTGTTTAAGCTTATTGAAAAAACATTCTACAAGATGTCTTTCCTTGTAGATATGGTAATCGCATTCCCATTTGTTTACTGCATTTGACTTCGGAGGTATTACACATTCTCCTCCGTGTTTTCTTATGTACTCCCGAACTTCCTTTGTTCCGTATGCCTTGTCTACCAGTATGTTGCTGTCTTTTATGCTTAGCTGCGACAATATTTAATTGCTTGCGTACTATCATGAATCTGTCCTGCAGTAAGTTTTATGTACAGCGGATTTCCAAGTCCATCAACAACTGCATGGATCTTAGTTGTCCTTCCACCTGAGCTTCTCCCGATGTGCTGATTCACTTCTGAATCTTTTGCCCTTTTTTAGCTCCTGCACTGCTCTGGTGGGCTTTAACTACTGTAGAGTCAATGCTCAAGTTCTCATAGTCGGCATCTTCCCTTAAATGCTCAAATATTTTAAGCAGAGTCCCCTCGTCACGCCATTTGCAGAAACGGGAATAGACCGTCTTCCATGAACCGAAACGTTCAGGAAGGTCTCTCCAAGGTGCACCGCTGCAGGCAATCCATAGCACAGCATTAAACATCAGGCGTAAATCCTTGCCTGGACGTCCTGTCTTAGCTTTGGGAAACATATGCTTTATTTTATTCCACTGTTCATCTGATATTTCATATCTTCTTTGCATGATAGAAGCCTCCTGTGCTTTTCTTTTATTGTATCAGACTGAGAGCAATGTTTCAACTCATTGATTTTGAGTATATTATTTGATAATCATTAAAAATATCATTGATTTTTGAGTTTTCAGACACGCCCTAATAATTTTTTTCTTTATTTTATATTTTCTCTTTTTTAACGCAAAGGAAATCAATCGCCATTTCCCTTGCATCCCTGGCTCGTCTAAACATTTTTTTGAAACAAAATTGAAACTCGCTACGTACAACTTCGCTCAAACAGTCAATTTTATTTCAAAAAAATCACGACATTTTTAATTCAATTACAAACTATTATTTTTGATTAAAAATTATTAAAAAAATAAATTTTTACAACAATTTATGCGGTATTTTTATTATTTTCTCATAAGCAATTCTCTTTTCACTCAACATCAGGCTCTTTATCCAAATAAATCACACCACAATAGCTGAATCCATTTTTTTCAAGAAATCTTTTCATCGGCTCATTGTTTCCATGTGTATCCGCTTTTTATACTGAGTATTTTTATTTTTTTATACATTCCTTTTCCGAAAAATTCCAATATCTTTGTTGCAATTCCTTTATTCTTTGTTTCAGAATCAACTGCCAACCTGTGGATTACGATATAGTCATCATCCGTTATCCATTTCCCTTCAATTTTGGAATACGGTTCTTCCTTTTTAGGCGATAAAACAATCGTTCCTAAAATTTTTGTAAAAATTTTTCTGATTCTAATTCATTTCCATTTTTTTCAATATCTTCAAGAACATAACTAATTCCCAATTTTACATCATTTTCAATAACTTTTCTATCTGGATATCCATTTTGCCATTGATCTAAAGCCAAGTTTCCTTAATTCGATTTTTGCTTTTTCGATGATTTCCAAAAATTCTCTCCACATCATCAAAAGTTGATTTTTCTAAAATTCACAAAAAAACTCCTTCCTTTCGTAAAATTTAAATAATCATTTAAAAAAATTTCTTTGGAATTTTTGTTAATACAGTAACTTTTCTATTTTTTTGGACAAGAGAACTTGACCTCTAGATAGCAATGTAACTCAATTTTTTTATAGTTTTTTTATTTTTTTATATTTGCCAGTCAATTTCCTCTTTCCCTAGTTCTTTTTAAAAATATCATTGGCTTTCTTAAAGTGTCCACACCCAAAAATCCACGGCTTGCAGATAATGGGCTTGGATGAACACTTTCCAGAATATAATGTCTATTTGTATCAATAAAAGGCTTTCTTACTTTTGGCGTTATTTCCCCAAAGTATGAAAAATTATTGGCTCTTCACGTTCATTCAAATATTTTATCACATTATCTGTAAAAATTTCCCAGCCTATTTTTTTGAATGTGAGTTGGCATTTCCAGCGACTACAGTAAGTGCTGTATTTAAAAGCAGGACTCCCTGTTTTTGCCCATTTTTCAAGAAATCCATTTTTACTCATTTCATAGCCAAATTCATTTTCAATTTCTTTATAAATATTTTTTTAGCGAAGGTGGCAAGGCAACTCTCTGCTTTACAGAAAAATGCCAGTCCATGTGCCTGATTTTTCTCCATGATATGGATCCTGTCCCAGAATTACAATTTTACAATTTTTTTATAACTTGTCAATTTGAATGCAGAAAAAAATCTCATATTTATCAGGATAAATCGTTTTTTTGTTTTATATTCCTTTATCAAAAATTTTTCTCAAATTTAAGTAATAATCTTTTTCAAATTCCTTTTTCTTTTTCAAAAAAATTTCATCCCAGTCATTTCCGATATTAACCATTTTCCAATCATTCCTTTCCTTAAAAATTCAAATCTTATTTCCCAGTCATACTTTCCTAATTTACAAAAGGATTATAAAATCTTCCACCATTTATTTTTTTATAAGTACAATTGAAGCAATTACGAATATTGCTGTTACAAAGATTGCTATAACATCTGGCATTTTCATTTTTTTCTTGCCTGATACCATGTTCTCTTTTTTTCTTTTTTTCCAAATCCTCTTAAAAATCATTGCATTGCTTATAATATCTATTTTTTTCAATGCTTGAAAAATATTAACGGCATTAATGTATAGGGATATTTTTTTTATTCTTGTTATTAATTTTACATTTTTGGAAATATCTATTCCTTTTTGCCTGCTGTGCCTTGCTAATTGTAACAAAATCCTCCTGCACCGTTGGAATATATCTAAGTGCGATCGAAACTGCATAAGAAAATTTGTACGGCACACCTATCCTGTTTAATGAAGATGCAAACTCGCTTGGATTTGTTGTAATTATAAACAGCAGAGCGACAGGAATAACTGAGAAATACTTGACAAATATATTAAACTCATAAAACAGCTGTTCCTTCGTTATTACATAATTTCCAAAAAAATTTTTCAAAATATCATGCCTTGTTCCATAAATTTTTTTGTTCCTTCAAGCGGAGAAAATAAAAAAATCATAATTAAATTTAACACAAGAAAAAAATAGTAATTAGATAAAAATACAATTTTTTTATTTCATTAAATTTTATTTTAGAAATTTTGAAAAAGAACGAATCCTAAAAAGTGTCAAAGCTAAAAGAAGCCTTGTATCGTAAGTAAACATAATTGCAACAGTCCATAATATGAAACAAATCAGTTTTGCCGCTCCATTTAGTCTATGAATCACAGAATCCTTTTCGATATATTCTAGTAAAAATGTACCTGCCATCTAATCACCCGCCTTTTTCTGCTCTTTTTCATAATGCACAAACGTTTTTATAAGTTCTTCCGAATTTATCCCCGCCTTTTCTGCCACATAATGAAGTGAAGTTTCCTTCAAATTTGCCTGTTCCAACACATTCCTGTCCGCCAAAATCTGTGCTGGATTTCCTGATTTTATAATTTTACCTTCATTAAAAACGTATGCCTTGTCAGTATACTCTAACATTAAATGCATATCATGCGTTATAAATAAAATTGTAATCCCAAATTCATTCAGCTGTTTCAAAAAATTCCATTATTTCCCTGTAATGAAATAAATCCTGCCCTGCTGTTGGCTCATCCACTATTATCATCTCAGGCTGTAATACAAGGACAGACGCTATTGTAACCCTTTTTTCTGTCCATAGCTAAGTGCTTTTATAGGCCATTTCCTAAACGGCTTTAATTTACATATTTCTAAAATTTCAATAACTCTTTTTTCTATTTCATCTTCTGAAACTCCTCTAGTTTTTAGTCCTAATGCAACTTCATCAAAAACTGTAACTTTTTGAAATCATTGCATTCGGATTTTTGCAACACAAAACCTATTTTTTTCAGCTCTTTTTTTGTTATATTTTCATCACTTATGTCCAAATTTTTTTATAGTAAATCTTTCCTTCGTCCTGCTTTTCAAATCCTGCAATAACCTTTGACAACGTAGATTTTTCCCAGCTCCATTTGAACCAACTATGCTTATCATTTCACCTTTTTTTACATCTATATCTATATTTTTTTAATATTTTTTTCTTTTTCTCATTATATGAAAATGAGATATTTTCAAGCTTTAATAATGTTTCTTCAGATTTTTTTCCCTTGCTTTTTGGAGAATTATATTTTATCCAGTTTAAAATGCCGTCTTTTTGATTCAGAAAAAGTCAATCTTTTCAATATTAGAAATACTGCTATATTTCTCAAGGTTAGCATTACTGTATTTTAGCAAGGAAATATACAAAAGGCTCTCTTATATTCATCTTACTTAGTAAATTTCCAGTTAAAAATATTGTCTGGCGTATCATCAGCAACAATTCTGCCTTCATTCACAACAATAATCCTGTCAATTCCTCTATACAGTACATCTTCAAGCCTATGCTCTATAATTATTGTAGTTAGTTTTTTTATTATTATGAAGTTCATCTATCAGTTCAATCGCGTATTTTTCCGCTCAAAGGATCAAGATTTGCAAGCGGTTCATCATAAAGAACAATGTTGGTATCGTCCACCATTATTCCAGCGAGCGAAACTTTCTGCTTCTGTCCTCCTGACAAATCATGCGGCTTCAAGTCAAGCAATGTTTCAATTTTTACAAATTTTGCAATTTCTTTTACCTTCTCTTTCATAATCTGTGTCTCTACTTCATCATTTTCCAGAGCAAACGCTATATCTTCCGCAACAGTAAGCCCCACAAACTGTGCATCCGAATCCTGAAGAACAGTTCCCACATATTTAGAATGTTCAAATACCTCCTTACACTTTTTTTCCCATAAATCTCAAACTTTCCTGTTATTTCCCCTTGTAAAAAAATAAGGCACAAGTCCATTTTATACAATGTCCCAAAGTACTTTTTCCCAGAGCCTGACGGCCCTATTATAACGACTTTCTCCCCTTCATAAATTTTCAAATTTATATTATGTAATGTAGGTTCCGACTGACTTTCGTACTTAAATGTAAAAATTTTCAAAAATTTACAGCAATTTTTTTCTATTTTTGTCCAAACTCTCCTCCTTTCGAGTTGAAAATATTTTTTTATTTAAATCTATTCAATAATCTAAATTGTAAACTTTTTATTTTATAAAGATTAAACAAAATACCCGCCTAATCTTCTCATAGCCATCTAAAACTATTTTTGAAAAATGCGGGTTATTTGTATTATTCCTGTTTTTAAAGCTTCCTTTGCTTACTATTGTTTTTTTGAAAAATGCAAATATTAAAATTGTACCTAAAATTGCTACAACTATCATATTTCCAAGTGCCGCTGTAACTCCTTGTGCAAATGCTTTTTGCCTGCGGTTCCTTATATATTGCAATATCAATAATTGGAGCTAGAACTACCCAGCTTATCAAACTTATAATTACTTCTCCCACTATAAATTTTACAATTTTTTTGCTCCATTAAAATTCTCGATTTTTAACAATTTTTCCTAAAAATCCAGTTGCCAGTCCAAAAATGCTGCCGCTGCAACCCAGCTGAACCACACACTTCCATATCCCGAAATATCATTAAGCGTATGCCCAATAAATCCAATCCCCAGACCAACTGCAGGCCCGTATATAAATGCCATCAACGCCAGAAAAGCAAATGTCACTTGTAGTGTCGTATTAGGAATTGGTGTCGGAATTGCTACAAATCTTGATAATACAATATAAATCGCTGCACCAATTCCCATTGCTACCACTTTTTTTAATTGTTGTTGCTTCCATTAGTCTCACCTCTTTTAAATTTTTTTCAAAAGTTTAAATACATTATATACTAATATTACTTTTTTTCTCAACTAAAAATAACAATACTTTTTCACAAATTTTATTAAATTACATTTAATCTTTAAACTGAATATTTATAGATTCTTTCTCAATTTCAAGATGTATCGTTTCTACCCGTGCATTTTCAAAAATCCTTTTTGAAGCCTTTGTAGAATCAAGCGACTTGTGTTTATCGGAAAAATATATTACCTTTTTTTATTCCCGACTGTACGATTGCTTTTTGCACATTCATTGCATGGAAAATGTGTTACATAAATAGTACAGTTCTTCAATGATTTTTATACTATTAAGAATAGCGTTCAGTTCAGCATGCACAACATAAGGATATTTCGTATCCAAAAATTCTCCTTCTTTATCCCATGGCATACTGTCGTCAGAACTTCCCATCGAAACCCATTATATCCAATTCCTATTATTTTCTTATCTTCGTCAATAATACATGCTCCCACCTGTGTAGACGGATCTTTACTTCTCATTCCAGACAAAAACGCAATTCCCATAAAATATTCATCCCATGATAAATAATTATCTCTTTTTAGACATTCTTCATACCCCACTTTCTAAAATATCCAATGTTTCTCAATTATTTAACAACCACTTTCTTCTTAACATCTGAAAAACTCTATCTCCAGCTTATCTTCCTTGCTAAGCTCAATCCCTCTTTTAACAATTTTCCCATTTTTTTCGAGTTATCGTGTACCCTTGTTTTTAAAAATATCACTTACAGAATATCTAGACAACCGAGCTTTTCTGTATTTCAGTTCGTTTTTTTGATTCTCAAAAAAATTCCAGTATTATTTGGTTAAGTTCAGCTGATTTTTTTCTTTAAATTTTTCTTTTTTTCACTTAAAAATTATTTTTTTGTAAATTAATTCTATCAAATCTCTGTTTTCGGTAATCCAGCTGTTCTCGTGATTTTTTTGTACAATTCTTCTAAGTTCCCTTGATAATTTCTGTTCTTTTTTTCCATCAAGTCAAATTTTTTTATTATCCAGAATATTTGCAAAAATTCTTTATGTAATAGTTATTTTTTTCTGTATTCTAGCTCTTTTTTTCATCATTGTAACTTTATTTAAAAAGTAATTTACTCAAAAGATTCTTTTTACTTTCCAGTTCATCTGTCAATTTTTTTCTTTTTCAGGGAATCAAGATTTCTGCTGCCTGAGTTGGTGTAGCCGCCCGTTTATCAGCGACTAAGTCTGAAAGCAAGTTGTCAATTTCGTGCCCTACGGCTGAAATTACAGGAATCTCAGACTTATAAATGGCTTCTATCACAGCTTCCTCATTAAATGCCCACAAATCCTCAATGCTTCCTCCACCACGTCCCTACAATAAGCGTATCTATTTCAAGCTGTTTCTCTTCGTTCATTCTATTAAAAAACTCAATTCCCGCTGAAACTTCCCGTGCTGAACCTTCTCCCTGAACTTTTGCAGGATAAAGGTAAATATTCACATTTGGAAACCTTTTATGCGTTGTATTTATAATATCCCTAATTGCAGCTCCTGTATCAGCTGTTACAACACCAATATTTATAGGTAATTTGGGTAATTGTTTTTTTATTTCATCAGAAAAAAATATCCCTTTTTCAAAGTACAACTTTTTAAGCATTTCCATTTTCTCATAAAGCAGTCCAAGAGAATTACTTTTTTTCAAGAAAAATCCGCAACAATCTGATAACTTCCATTCACTTCATAAAAGCGTAACGCTACCCCGAATTTTTACTAAATCCCTTCCTTCAAGTCCTCAGGCACTCCTCTATACTTATAACGAAAAAAATAGCGCATTTTACACTTGCACTTGCATCTTTTTAACGTAAAAATACAAATGTCCCGAACGATAATATGTAATATTAGAAAGTTCCCCTTCAATAAAAATGTTCTTAAAAAGTATTTGTCCCTCAAAAAAACATTTTAACTTCCTATTTATATCACTTACGGAAAAATACTGTTTGTTCCATAATTTCCCCATTTCTTACATTTTTTTGTTCTTTAATAATAACATATTTCATATCTTTTTCTCAACTAATGAAATTTTTTTACACAATTAATCTAAATACATCCTAAAAATTTTTTTATAATAGATGTGTTCGATAACCTAAGTTTTTTTATTTTCACAAGGGGTCAAGACCCTTGCTTTTAGAATATTTGTTTTATTAAATTCTAAATATATATAGTTATCGAACAGGTCTAATATATGCTCAAACCTATTTTGAATTAAACTACTAAAATTATATAAATTTAAAATTTTGAGTAAAATAGTCATAACTTTTTGAGTTGAATTTTAAAAGCTGTTTTACTGTATATAATTACAAAACTACGATACTTTACTTAAAAACTATATTTCAAGCTCAAAATTTATCATATTGCAATCATGAATTTTTATACATATCTGAATTTAAATTAACAAACTTTTCAAAAGAAATTGATTCAAATTTATCATCTTCTGCCAAATGAATAATTTTATCACATTGAAAATTTTTAATTTCCCTATCCTCAAAAATCATATCCTGAAAGCAAGCCATTGCCCATAAGCAGATGATATTTTGAAAAAAACTGAACAAAAATAATATTTATCTTTATTTTCTTCTTTATACAAAATTTTACAAACTTTTTTTCTTCTATTGAATTTTTCAAGAATTTTTCTTTAAAAAGGACTTTCCTTTTTGATATTAAAGGGGGTTACCTTCTATATATGAAAAGAATATAAAAAACAGGACTTCTTATCTTAAATTTGATATTGAATATGCTGTTTTTTTATTTTTGACTCTATTTTCTGAATGTAATGCAATAAAAATCTGTTGTTCCATAAAAAAATCTGTTTTCTTTTCTTTTACACTTTCAGGTATACATTTTTGGATTTCACTTAAATCAAAATCTGTATTTTTTTATAGTAATTTTTTTGTAAAAAATACTTTTTTTTATATTGAGTTCCAATAAAATCTTCAGTTTCGTCTGCAATCATTATCTTTGAACCAGGTTTTGATACACGAATCATTTCTTTTTATAGCTAGAGCCTTATCAGTAAAAATTAATTCCTCCCACATGAAAAAAACAATATCAAAAAAACATTATCTTTAAAAGGTAAATCTTCAGCACAGCAATTTACTAATGTAAGATTTGTTCTTTTTTTCCAGATAGAATGGCACTTTTTTTAACATTCCATAGGAAATGTCTATACCTGTAAAGTCTAAAGATTTTTAAATCAACATTTTTGTGGAATAAAAATTTAAATCCTTTCCCGTACCGATAGAAACATATAAAAACAGAAATGCTATTTCTCCACTCCAGATGTTTCATAAGATTTTTTTCTCATTTCTGAAACTGTATTACCATATCTGAACAATCCTATCCATTTTTTTCACCAAAATCATACCAAAATGATAACTTATCATACATATTCATATTTTTTTATTATCTCCTACGAGATAGTCTCTGTTTACATATGAAAATATTTTTTTCCATCTCCTTTTAAGTTTTTCAATATCAATATTTTCTTTAATTTTTTTCTAGAAATTTTTTTCCTTATCACTTCTCATCATAGCACTCTCTTTCAATTTTTTTATTATACAAACTAAATTTATTTATAATGAATTTTTCTGATTAAACAGATAACACTATATATAGTGCAATTTCTTTAATATCGAATTAATGATTCCATACAAAAAAATTAATTAAATGAAAAATTCTCAGTTTTACTTTAAAGTAGTTTCATTATATCTAGCTTTAGACAAAAAGCTGAACTCAAAATTTTTAAGCATTTTGAGACAACCTCTTTTTATAATAAATTATTCTTCCTCTGCTACAACCTCCACATCCTTCTTCCTGAATCCCATCCCAATTTTTCACAATTTTCTTATAACCTTCATATTTTAATCCTTCAGAATAATTCCTGTCATTTATTTGCTTCAAGGCGCTTTTTAGCAGTTCTTTTTCAAATTTTTTTGCTATCTTTTTGCTCTTGAATACTTAAATTCAAATATAAATGCTTTTTTTAGTTTTATTTTTTTGGCTTCAATACCAAATCAGAATTCCATCTCCACTTTCTACATTTGATTTTACAAAAATAATTTTTCTGACATTATGGAAACTAGTCCAATTACAAACAAATGATAAGAATTTTCTTCCTTCAAGTCCCTAAAACTTATCGCATTTTTTTAAAAAGTTCCCTTATTTCCAATCTAAATTTTTCATAATTTCCATTAATCAAATGCTCTTCAAGTCCATAAAAATCTATAATGTCCCCGATAAGTTCTATACAAAAATCTGATTCTGAAAAAAATCAAACAGTTCCTCATTTGGAATTTTCAAGTCGTAAACATTTCTTCCAAGTTTCTTTTCGATGGTTAAATATCCGCTGTGAAGGAAAAAAACTGCCAAATATTCGCATGTCCGAAGTCATTCATAAAAATAATCCCGCTCAATTTCATAATTTCTCCCATTTTCCCTAACTTCAAATCCATAATTGTTTTTATTTAAGTTCAAGGCATAGTCTATATCCTGAAACGTCACAAAATCATAAATTTCCTTCCTTATGCTCTTATGGCTAAAGCAACTCCTCCAGCTCAAAAAAATAATTTTCTCGTCTGAATTTTCCAAATAGTTCATAATTTCATCATTACTTGAAGTATTTACCCAATGGGCTTTTAAATCCCTGTATTTCAAAAAAATTAATAATTGACCACGGATTATATACATTTATATCTCCAAACAAATAACCATTATACCATTTTTTTACTTCATCCAGTTCAACGTCTAAATTATAATATTTCAGAGCTTTTTCAACATCATTTTCCAAGATTCCAAAAATATTCATTATATTTTTTTCTAATATGGTATGAACTTCCAAATTATTAAGTCCAGAAAAAAATTCCTTCTTTAGCAATTCTTAAAATCCCTGTTATTACTGTAATTTCCACATAATTATTACCTTTTTACTGCATTTTCAAAAAAACTTTTGAAAAAAATTTTTATCGTTTCTTCATAATAACCATTCGCATGTGCCTTTATTATTGGTTTATCATATTCATCAATTAGCAAAAACAATTTTTCCCATAATATTCGTACAGATACCTTGATAAATCCAGCAAGGCTCTCGTATAATCATAGTCTTTTTTTAAACCATACTTTGTCAAATTCAACCAAATCTCTTTCGTCTAAATTTTCCCTTAAAAAATTTAAACTGATTATAAACATCACTAATAGTCCACTTTTATGCTATTATAGCCTTTTTTTCCAGTCAGAATCTTCAAAAATCCTTAAAACTGATAAAAAAATAACTGGATTCTGCCCTTGTCTATCAAAAATATTCACTTTTAGAAATTTCTAGATTTTTCGAAAAAGTTTTTATTTTCATCTTTATTCTTCACATCAAAAAAATATTTCAACATCGACATATTTAGCGATTTTCCAAATCGGCGTGGTCTTGTAAACAGAATTCTTGTCGTTCCACTTTCCAGAATTTCTTCAATTAGCCTAGTTTTTATCAAAATAATAGTAATTATTTTTGTATCATCACTTCAAAATTGTCAATTCCAACTGGCAAATTTTTTTCTTTTTTTCCACTTTCTCATTTTTTTCCTTTTTTTAATCATATCCCTCAATTCCTCTTTTTTTATTTATTATTAACCACATTATATTTATATTCTTACCAAAAAAGTCAAATACATTTATTCAATTTTTATTCTGGTTTTCAAAAAGAATTTTTTTATATGATTTGCGATAATTTATGGGAGATATATTTTCTTTATTTTTTTGAATAGTTTTGAGAAATTTTGAGCATCTTCTATTCCGACAGACTGTGCAATAATATTGACTGGATAATCTGTCTGAGTCAGCAGTTCCTTTGCTTTTGCAATTCTTAAATTTGTCAAATAGTCTTTTTGGAGCTATTTTCATTTTTTCCTTAAATATTCTGTGCAAATATGTTCTGTCAATGTAAAGAGCTTTTTGCAATTTCGCTTATGTGTACCGAAGTGTCAAAATTATTTCTCATAATTTGAAGAGCTTTTTGCCAAAATTGTGTTTTTGCTGTCTTTTTAACAATCGTTGAAATGATTCCGCAAATTGCAGGAATTAACAGAATGGTATCAATCGCTTCAACTGGAATATTTGCATTATTACCAATGATTGTGGCATATTCGGCTACGAAAAGATTTGGAGGTCGAGCTTCACTTGGACTTGCAATAGGAGCTGTAATGATTCACCCTGATTTAGCAAATGCTTTTAGTGTAGCAGGAGGTTCAGCAAAGCCTGAAATAATTAATGTTTTTTTGGATTAAATATAGAATTAGTCGGTTTTCAAGGCGGAATAATTATAGCACTTATGATTGGTTACATTGTTGCTTCTCTTGACAAATTCTTTAATAAAGTATTGCCTGACTTAATAAAATTTGTACTTGCACCAATGCTTACAATTTTAATTTCATCAATTCTGTTATTTACAGTTATCGGGCTGTTTGGACGTGAACTTGAAACGGATTAACTAACGGACTGCTTTTGGATTGCTGAACATACTGGAGTTTTTGGATATATGCTTTTTGCAGGAGTACAGCAAGTAATTGTAATTACAGGACTACATCACACTTTTGGAGCAATAGAGGCACAGCTTCTTGCAAGCACAAACCATGATTTCTTAAACCCGCTAATGTCAGTAGCTTTAGTTGCACAAGGTGGAGCAGTGTTAGGGTACATGTTTCTTCATCGTAATAACAACAAAACAAAGGAAATCTGCATATCAGCATTTACATCTGTTTTATTCGGTATTTCAGAGCCAGCATTATTTGGTGTCAACATTAAATACAAATACCCATTAATAGCAGGATGTATCGCAGGAGCAATCAGCGGAGCCTACGTTTATTTCAGCAAACTGACTGCAACAGGTTTTGGAACAACAGGAGTACCTGGTTTTACAATCGTCGAACCTACAAACAACGGACACTTAAACTTTATAATTGCACATTTAATAGCAGTTCTGGCAGGAATTGGATTAACAATAATGATTGGAAAAAGTTTACGAGAAAAACAAAAAAATGCTTAGTTTCTAAAAATTTAATTTATTTGATTTATTTAAACAAAGGGAGATTGCAATATCTCCCTTATTTTTACAAAAATATTATAAAAATTTAACGAAAGGAAAAAAATAAAATGGATAAAAAAATACTAAAAAAATATTATAATTTAAACGATATTCCAGAAAAAAATAAAAAAAGAAGTTGATAAAATGGTTAAAAACAGCCCTTTCAGGCAAAAAATTTCACATTGAAGCTCCAAGCGGTTATTTAAATGATCCGAACGGCTTTAGCTTTTTTAATGGCGAGTGCAATTTATTTTTACCAATGGACTCCTTATATGTATTCATCTGAAAATGTCTGGTATCAAGGATGGTATCATTTAAAAGGGACTGATTTTCTAACTTGGGAAAAACTGGGAGCAGGAATTGAGGCAGATGAAAAATTTGCTACTCATGGTGCGTATTCTGGAAGTGCTATTGCTGATGATGATAAATTAACAATATTTTACACAGGAAATACAAGAAATGAAGACTGGCAACGGATTCCTTATCAAGTTATTGCCACAATGGACAAAAACAATATAATTACAAAACGTGAAAATCCTGAAATCACAGGCACTTTAGATGGATACACCGATCATTTTAGAGATCCTAAAATATGGAAAAATTTTGATGGGGAATATTACGCAATAATAGGAATACAAAGAAAAAATTTGACAGGAACAGCGGTAATTGCACATTCTAAAGACACATATAACTGGCAAATACTGGGAGAAATTGACACAAACCTAAAAAAATTTTTGGATATATGTGGGAATGTCCTGACTACTTTGAACTCGAAGATAACGGAGTGTTCGTTTTTCACCACAAGGATTAGATCCGCAAGGGAACGATTATCACAATATTTATCAGACAGGATATTTAATAGGAGATAAAATTGATAAAAACAATCTAAAAATTAAATGAAATAACTGATTTTCAGGAACTTGACAAAGGTTTTGACTTTTTATGCTCCACAATCTACAAGCACACCCGATAACCGCAGAATCCTAATTGGCTGGATGGGACTTCCTGAAATGAAATATCCGACTGAAAAAAATACGGCTATTGCGGATGCCTAACTTTGCCTAGGGAATTAACAATCAAAAAAATGGAAAAATTATATCAAAAATCCAGTAAAAGAAATTGACAAATATAGAAAAAAATAAGATAATTTTTAAATAAAGAGGAACTCAAAACTGGAATTTCAGCAGAAAAACTCATACGAACTTCAAGCAAAATTTGAAAAATATAAAAGAATCATTTACCATCGACTTATTTTTTCCAATGAAAAAACACTGAATACGCCAGAATAAAAATATTCAGCCACGAAAAAAAGAACTATGGCTAGACAGAGGAAATATGGACATCCCTGTAAACGAAAGCCATGGAACAAAAAAAGACTAATTGCAAACAATCTTGAAAAATAATTTAACTCTTGACATTTTTTTGTTGACATAAGTTCTATCGAAATATTTGTAAATAACGGAGAAAAAAGTCGCCTCTTCAAGAATTTTTTTACAACAAATGAAGAAAGATTTATTTTTGCTGATTTAAAAGAGAACGCAGGAAAAAAATAACTTATATAGAACTTGATTTTTAATATTTCACTTTTATTCTAATTCTTTTATAAAATATCAAATTAACTAGATTCATTATTAAAAAAATCTAACTTTTTATTTAATACTATTCTCCTTTTTAAATAGTAAATGTTTAATAAAGTTTGAATTACATATTTTATTATGTTTTTTTCTTTTTTTCTCGCAGGATTGCTCATTGCCGCAAATCCTGCACCTATGACTCAGTCTATGACATTTTTTTCTGCACTGACAAAAAGCTCAACAGTTTTGCCAGCACAAAAAATGCTTCGACAGATTAGTTTATACTAGATTCTATTTAAAAAGTGAAAATTATATTTTAATCATTTGAAAATAATTAAAAAACTCAGATAACTTCCAAAGCTACCTGAGTTTAATCAAATATATAAACAACTATTTGGATTACAAACTTATATTTTCTTCAGTTTCTATATCAAAAATATGTGCCTTTTGTTGTATCAAATCTAAATATTTTTTTCTACTTTCTGATTTGACAAATCATCAATTCCTTCCACGTTCATTCGACAAGTCAGCTGATAATTTCCTAGCGAGAAATAAATATATTCTTCATTTCCCATTTGTTCCACAACGCTCACTTTTTCCTTTTTTTAGAAATACTGTCTTCTTTTTTTCAGCAACAGCTATATTTTCAGGACGGATTCCAAATGTAACTCTTTTTTTCCAACGTGCGATTTTTAATTTATTGGCTTTTTTTCCCTAAAATTTCTATTAATGTTCCGTCTAATGAGAAGTATATTTTTCCCATTTTCTTCTTTTAATTCCCCATCGACAAGATTCATTGTTGGAGAGCCGATAAACCCTGCTACAAACTTGTTGGCTGGATAATGGTATAAATTTAATGGAGTATCAACCTGCATTATTCTTCCTGAACGCATTACTGTTATTCTATCTCCCATTGTCATTGCCTCAACCTGATCGTGCGTTACATAAATCATTGTTGTTTTTAATTCTTTGTGAAGCTGTGTAATTCTCAATCTCATTGATACTCTTAATTTTGCGTCTAAATTTGACAATGGCTCATCAAACAGGAATACATCTGGATTTCTCACAATTGCTCTTCCAAGAGCTACCCTTTGTCTTTGTCCGCCTGACATTTCTTTAGGTTTTCTATCTAGTAATTCTGTAATTTCAAGCTTTTCAGCGGCTTCTCTCACACGTCTATCTATCTCATCTTTTGGAGTTTTTTTCAATTTTAACCCGAAAGACATATTTTCATAAACTGTCATATGTGGATAAAGCGCATAATTTTGGAAAACCATTGATATTCCTCTATCTTTTGGAGGAACATCATTAACTAGTCTGTCGCCTATATAAACTTCTCCACCAGTAATGTCTTCAAGTCCTGCAATCATTCTCAAAGTTGTTGACTTTGCACAGCCTGAAGGCCCTACAAACACCATAAATTCCCCATCTTTTATATCTAAATCTATTCCATGAACTGCCTTAAAACCATTTTGGATATTGTTTTTTTCCACTTTTTTTAATCTTACTTCAGCCATTTATCTTCCTCCATTTTTTTCTATTTTTTTATTTATTCAGACTTTAAATGATACAATTCAGTATAAAAGTCTCCCTCAATATTTCTATGCTCATCATTTGTCCCAACTAAAAGTCCAAAAATTCATAAAGCTCATCTCCGCCAACTTTTTCAAATTCAATCTTTTTAGAAGAATTTGCCTTTTTCTTTTCAACTTTATAGTCAAATTCTGGATTAAGTCCTGTAAGCCTTACCCTTCGCAATCCGTCATTTACAGGCATAAGTATTCTGTAATATCCAACAACTGCCTCTTTTTTATCCTTACTTACCATAAGCCATGCCACTTCATTTCCATCAAAAGGCGATTTCACTCTATAAAAATCTCCAGCCGTCATTAACTCACGATACCCCTTAAATTCCTCAATTTGCTTTCTAATCTCATCTTTTTCAGCTTCCGACAAATCTTTTTGGATTGAGTTCATATCCAAACGTTCCAAACATTGCCACATTTCCTCTTATATCAAGGCTAGTATTTCTTCCTGTCTGATGATTTGGAGTAATCGAAACATGTGCTCCCATCGCTGGTACTGGATATACGATTGAAGTTCCATATTGTATTTTTAATCTGTCTACCGCATCACTGTTATCACTTGTCCAAGTTTGAGGCATATAGTAAAGCATTCCCGCATCAAATCTATTTCCTCCACTTGCACACGATTCAAACAGTACATCTGGAAATTCTGTAACCAGTCTTTCTAAAACCGAATAAAGCCCTAAAAAATATCTGTGCCATGTTTCTTTCTGTCTTTTTGCTTCTCTTCCGTATGAAAATACTTCCGTCATTGTTCTGTTCATATCCCATTTTACATATTCAATATTTGCTTGTCTCAAGTTTTTGGCTACAGATTCATAAACATATTCTGCAACTTCTGGCCTTGATAAATCTAAATAATGCTGATTTCTTGACTGTGTTTCATGCCTTTGGGGAGTTGATAGAATCCAGTCAGGATGTTCTCGATAAAGGTTACTGTTCTTATTTACCATTTCAGGCTCAAACCATAACCCAAATTTAAGTCCCATTTCGTTTATCTTTTCAGCTAGCCCTTTAATTCCATTAGGCAATTTTGCTAAATTTACATCCCAATCTCCAAGTCCCTGAAAATCATCATCCCTAGTTCCAAACCATCCGTCATCTAGTACAAATAGCTCCACTCCCAAATCTTTTGCACCTTCTGCCATTTTGAGTATTTTTTCCTCATTAAAGTCAAAGTATACGCCTTCCCAGCTGTTTAAAAGTATTGGACGTGTTTTATTCTTAAATTTCCCTCTTATCAGATTGTCCTTGTATAAATTATGGAAAGTATTGCTCATTCCATTTATTCCTTCATCTGAATAGACTAACACCGCTTCTGGCGACTGAAATTCTTCTCCAGATTCAAGGCACCAGTTAAAATCAAAATGATTTATTCCGATATTCAGTCTTGTAACATCAAACTGATCGACTTCTACTGCCGCTGAAAAATTTCCGCTGTAAATAAGATTCAGTCCAATTATTTCTCCTTCTATTTCAGTCGCATTCTTTCTTCTTAGCCCAATAAATGGATTGTTTAAGGCACTGCTTGTTCCTCTTTTACTGTCAATCAGAGTTATTCCTCTTTTTGCCTCACGCTCTATTATGTGACGCTCTCTTGCCCAAGAACCGCTAAGCTGCATTATCATATAATCAGAATCTGGAAGATCAAGCGAAAGACTCATTATTTTTTTCGATATTTATTTCTTCTGCTCCATTATTTACAATTCTTGCATTTCTCAATATTACAGGATATTCTTCAAATATCGTGTAACTTAGTATCAACTCTGTCTGAATAACTTCGTCTTCCAATGTAATTTCCAAAGTCTGCACCTTATCATTAGTATTTGCATAAACTGCTGGAAGCCCTTTTAACTGAGGTTTTCCATCTATAATTTTATGACTTTTATAAACAAAGTTTGTAATTCTGCTTCCATTTTCCTGTAAAATCGACAATGCAGGCTCTCTATAGTCACTTGTACCATAAACAGGATATTCCTGTTTTTATTGCATCCAGTGTGAACCCTTTTCCATCTACTGACGGAGTTATTGACGGCTCTACTTTATGTCGCTGAAACATATGTGAAAAAAATCATCTTTATGTCTTATTCTTTTTCCAAAATAATATTGTCCTAGCTGCTCATTTTGAAGCAATCCTATTACATAACTTATTTTTTTCGTTGTATAAATGAAATTCTCTGTTTTTTTCTCATTAAATTTTTATCATTTTTCCTCCATTTTTCTAATTATATCGTTTCTTGAAAATTAAATTTGTACTTTTTTTATTTTCCACCACTTAATGCTACTCCATTTATAAATTGTTTTTTTGGAATATTACGAAAAATTATTATCATTGGAATGATTGCAAGCACTGAACCTGCCATAAGTACAGGATAATTTGTCGCAAATTGTCCAATTAACTGTGCCAACCCTGCTGATAATGGCATTTTTTCAATGTCCGCATTTACAATTAACGGCCACATCAATTCTTTCCAAGCAAATAAAGCTGTAAATATGCTTAAAGAAATCATTCCTGATCTTGCAAGCGGCAGCATAACGTGAACAAATATCTGCCATTTATTCGCTCCGTCAATTACAGCGGCTTCTTCCAGCTCGTCAGGTAGCCCCATGAAAAACTGTCTTAACAAAAAAATGTCCCAAACGCAGTTACAATTCCTGGAAATACCAAGGCTGATATACTGTTTAACATTCCCAGCCTTTGCACCATAAGATATTGCGGAATAATAAATATTTGTCCAGGCACCATCATTTGAATTAGTACAAACATAAACAAAATATCTCTTCCAGGAAATTTAATTCTGGCAAATCCGTATGCAGCCATTGCCGCAAAAGAACGTAGAAACTATAACTCTTATAACTATAACTATTATTGTATTAAAGTAAAAATTTGAAAAAAATGGCAATAAACTTACCGCATCTTTATAATTTTTAAAATGAAAAACTTTTTGGCATAATTTTTGGCGGTACTGCTAGAGCCTCAGGCAATGTTTTTAAACGAAGTAAGAAGCATCCATATAAAAGGAATTACCATAAATAAAGCTGTCAGTATCAATGCAAAGTGAATTAAAATTTTACTTTTATCTTTATATCCTATTTTCATAAGCACAATCACATCCTTCTAATTAATTTTTTTCTAAAACTGTCCTTTTTCCAGTCACTTTCTAATAATGTACCCATTTTTTTCTGAAGTTTTAACTGAATAAACGTTATTACAAGTATCACAAGAAAAAGTAAAACTATAATTGCCGATCCGTAACCCTTCATATTTCTTTCAAATGAGTATCTGTAAAATAACATTACTACAGACTGAACTCCCGGCAGTGCCTCATTTTTCTTGTCAATCATCATATAAATTACATCAAACACTTGAAGTGATCCAATAAATGTTGTAATTACAACGAAAAACAATGTTGGTGTAACTAATGGCAAAGTTATTGAAAAGAATTGTTTGACAGGTCCTGCCCCATCTATTTCAGCAGCCTCATAAAATGTAGGAGAAATTTCCTGCAATCCAGCCAGCAAAATTATCATATTATACCCAATCATGCTCCAAATTCCCACAACTATTATCGCAAACATCGCCGTACTTGGCTGTAATAACCAGTCAGGCCCTTTTAATCCTATCGAACTTATCATATTGTTTACTAATCCAAATTTTGAGTTAAACAACCAACGCCATACCATCGCAACTGCTGCAGGGGCCGAAACTACTGGCAGGAAAAATAATGTTCTGTAAATTGTCTTTCCTTTTATTTTTGAATTTAGAAGTACAGCGATAACTAGTGATAAAAATACTCCCAAAGGAACAACAATAATTGTATAAGTAAATGTATTTGCAAAAGACTGCATTACCATTTTGTCTTTTAAATATGTCAATATAATTTTGAAATCCTATAAATCTCGATTTACCAAATGTTCCTGTTTTTGTCAGACTCAAATAAAATGTCTGAAATATCGGAAATATATTTAGTAAAAAAATAATCCAATCATTGTGGGAGCTATCATAAATAATCCCCAACTAAAATCAAGTGCTTTTTGTTTTTTTAAATATTTTTGATTTTGTAGCTTTCACATTTCCACCTCTCTAATTAAAAATATTTTTTTCAAATTAACTTTTATTTTTCTTCTTTCATAAGCCTGTTCATTTTTATCCGCATATTCCGTAGTTGCATCTTTTTACTGTCACTCTTCCCTGAAAAACATCGGTGCAAATATTTCTTCTTCCCAAACTCTCCATTTTGCTCCTTCTTTAGACACTGGAAAAATTACACCAAATTTTATTTGATCCGCAAGCACTTTCAAATCCATATTTTTTTATTATGATCTATCCACGCTTGCTGTGTTCCTTCATAAGCTGGTATTGCTGCCACTTTCTCTGACTGTATTCTATTTGCTTTTTTTCTGAAGCAAGAAATTCTAAAAACTTTTTAACCATTTCAGGATTTTTTTAGTGTTAGCTGCGGCTGCATAAGCAAGTCCATTGTAAATTGTCGCCTGTTTTTTTCCCTTTGGCAAATATGTTACTCCAATTTTTTTCGCAAATTCAGGATTTTCTTCAATTCCTCCCACCATCCACGAACCAAGCTGTATCATAGCCACCTTTTCCGAAGTAAACATCGAGAACGGCTCAACTTCATCAAAGTCCTTTTGTGTCGGAGAAACTTTCTCCTTCAAGCTCAAGTCAACCCACCATTGTATCGCTTTCCTGCGAAGCCTGTATATCATATCCCGATTTATTATCCTTCAACACATATCCATCATTTTGATACATCGTATTCCAGAAACCTTCCTGAACATTAAGTGGTGCCGCAAATCCATAAACTCCGTCTTTTGTCAACTTTTTGGCAACTTCCAGAAATTCTGCCCAGTCCCAAGTACCGTCAGGATAAGGAACGCCAGCTTTATCAAACAGCTCCTTGTTGTAAAATACTCCAATTGTGTCGTAATCTTTAGGTACTGCATATTGTTTTCCTTCAAACTGGTAAAGTTTTACAAGCTGTTCGGGATAATGCTTAAATCCATTGTCAATATTCTTGTCAACTTCCAAAAGCATATTATTTGAAGCATAGTCGTAAAATTTTGTCGAATGCATCCAGAATATGTCAGGCAATGCCCTCCAGTTGCAGATGCTTCAAGCTTTGTCCAGTACTCATTCCATCCTATTACCTGAACTTTTATCTTAATCCCAGGATTTTCCTTTTCAAATTCTCTTGCAATCGCACTCATTGCAGGTTCTTGCTGTCTATCCCAGATTACAAAGGTAAGCTCATTTTTGTTACCTTTTTTTGCCACAGCTAAGAAGCATCAGCATTACAATTAGAAATAACATTAATAGTTTTTTTCATTAAATTCCTCCTATTTTTTTATTTATAAAAATCTTTATTTTATCCAAAAATATATTGTATAATTTAATTGAAAAAAATATTTCAATATTTTGAGTTTTAAATACCCAAATTTATAGATATTAAAATCAATTTAGGTATTTAAATACTCTTTTAAAAATTTGCTTAGCTATGTTTCGATACAATTATAGCTTATTATTTTTTTAAATTTAAAGAGTAAAAAAATTGATATAGGGGTAAAAATGCTAAAAAAAGATAAAAAAATGGATTTTGAATGTTTTTGATTTTGAAAAAAACCTTTTTCCAATGGTTTTCATTCGTGCAATCGGACGGCACAGCATAAGTGACAAGTCTTATTACTGGGACAGCTCAACTAGAAAGGATAAAAAAATTTCTGTCTTTTTTTCAATATACATTAAACGGACAAGGCGAAATAAAAAAATCGGCAATAAAACTTATTCTCAAAGAAAAGATGAAGCCTTTTTTTCATCACAATTCCTGGTAATCATACCTACTATTTACCACAAAACTCGAATTTCTGGGAAGTTTTATATATTGAATTTTCAATTGAAGCCGATGAATTTGTAAAAAAATCTGACAAACCTAAACAATAACAGCATTTATAAACTTCAAAAAATAGTAAGCTGCTAAATCTTATCTGGGAATTTTTACTATGCTTCCATAAACAATGAAATAACAGATATCTACAAATGCTCGCAATATGCCTACAATATTTTATTTGAATTTTCATCATTATTTGTAACGAAAAAGAAAAATTCAGAATTGATAAAGGAAATAAAAAAATATATCAAAAATTATCAAAAAGCCAATTTCCAGCGAGGACATTTCCCTACATGTAAACGTTTCAAAAATCTCACTTAACAAGAAAAATTCAAAGCCGAAAACCAATATTTCACCAGGGCAATATCTAATCCAAACTCGCCTTACAAAAAGCAAGAGAACTTCTTCTTGATACCGATTCCTCAATTGAAAAAAATTTTCCGACTATGTAGGTTTCTCCTGTGCAAATTATTTCTCAAAAGGCTTTTTCGGCATAAATTCAAAATTTCCCCAACAGAATATAGAAATTATTACAAAAATTACTATAAAGTCAATTTTTGTTACAGAAAAAAATAGTTCATACTACCAAATAATAGTAGTATTTTTTTATTTTTAAAAATTTTTATATAGAGAACTTTAATTAAATAATTGTCAGATATTTTTATCAGATTTCTTCATTTATTTTCTCAATAAACTTCAAAAAAATCCAGCCTTTCCATTTTCATCATTCTTAAACACTCCACAATCTTCAAGCACCCGTGAAAAACGTTTCTCCAACTGCACTATTCAAAAACAAATTCACATCTCGATTCAATAATTCTGATAAATTTTTATCATTCATATAAATTTTTTTAGCCATTCTACGTGTTTTTTTCAAATTTTTCATTTTTCCATTTTTTTCCAAAAGGCATCATCATAATTTTTTTACAATTATTTAGCAATTCTTCAATTTCCCTCATTTCATATTTTTAATCTTCCAGGAAGAACTGCAAGTCCCATTACTTCAATAAGTCCAATGTTTTCCTTTTTAATATTGTGATGTTCGCTGTGGGGATGAAAAAAATTCTAATGGATGTTCTGGTGTTGTTAAATTATTTCTTAGTGTCAAGTCAAGTTCGTATTTTTCCATTTTTATATCTTGCAATCGGCGTTATCGTATTATGCCGTTCTTCATCTGTATGTGAAAAAAATATTTAATTTTTCGCAAGAAAAATCAATCCAGTTTTGCAAAAATTTTATCTGCAAGTTCAACTAGCCTATCCTTTTTCCCCTCTCAATCTTATAACCGACAAAGGCCAATTCACAATTCCAGCTTCGATATCTTCATATCCGCTAAATTTTATTTTCTCAGAAATATTTGCCTTTTCCATCGGAAATTCATGTCTTCCAGCTTGAAAATGATCATGCGTTAGTATCGATCCTCCTACAATCGGCAAATCCGCATTTGAGCCAATCATATAATGTGGAAACAGCTCAACAAATTTCAACAGTCTTTCAAAACTCGCCTTGTCAATTTTCATTGGACGATGTGTTCCTGAAAATACAATTGAATGCTCGTTGTAGTAAGTATACGGCGAATACTGCAAATACCAGTCCTCACTATTCAAATCCAGTTTTATAATTCTGTGGTTTTGTCTTGCAGGATGATTTAAATGTCCTGAATATCCTTCATTTTCTTTTACATAACAGGCATTTTTGGGTAATTTGTAGTCACTTTATTTTTTTGCCATTGCGATTTCTTTTTGGATCTTTTTTTCAGGTTTTGAAAGATTTACTGTAATTTCCAGTTCTCCATATTTATTTTTTTGTAGTTCCAGTACATATTTTTAGCTATTCTGTCTGTTCTTATATAGTTTGACTGTTTTGATATTTCATAAAAATAATCAGTTGCAGATTCACGATTTTCATTTCCATATTTTCCCCAGAAAAACTTTTTGAAATTTCAGATGTTCTTGGTAAGATCTGTCCCATTATTTTTGCATTTAATAAATCCTTAAATGTAGTTGTATTGGCTATCAATTTACCATTTCTAGCTGCCCATTCAGTTATATTGTCTAGTATTTCTGTCGGATATTTTACATTTTCCACATATTTTTTTCTATTTCTTTTCTTTCTTCAGATGAAAAATTCTACATAATCAACAATTCCAATACTGTCTAAAAATTAAATTTGTAACTAAAAATTCTATCTTCTGGAAGAACTAATCCATTTTTTTACCGAATATTCCATCAATTTTTTTCTATTTCTACATACACATTCATAATTTTTTTCGCTCCATCACTTATATTTACAACATAAAAATCAGCATCCAGCCCAACTTTTTCCTTATATTCCTTTCCAACATTCTCAATAAACTTATCCACAGCGTCCTTTTTTTAACAATACTGATTGTACATCCTCCAAATCCAGCTCCAGTCATTCTTGAGCCAATTACACCTTCCTGATTCCAAGTAATTTCAACCATTGTATCAAGTTCAATTCCAGTAACTTCATAATCATCCCTAAGCGACACATGAGACTCATTCATAAGCCGTCCAAATTCTTCCCAAATTTCCTTCCATTAATTCTTTTTTTGTGCCTTTATTGTTCTTTTGATTTTTCGTAAATAGCGTGTTTTTGCCCTTTTTCTATTAATTTCATTTTTTATAAGTTTTTCACTTTTATTAAATTCTTCAACCGAAAGTTCCCCTAGTGACTGAATATCCAACTCCTTTTTGCAAATCCTTCAAAGCCTCTTCACATTCAGCCCTTCTCTCATTATATTTTTGAATCTGCAAGCCCACGTTTTTTTATTTGTATTTCCAATAACAAGCACCTCATCTTTTAAAAATAACTGGTGCATAGCTATATTTTTAATGTATTGCAGTCAAGCAGGATTGCATTGTCCTTTTTTTCCCATTCCAACTGCAAACTGATCCATTATCCTGAATTTACACCAATAAACTGATTTTCAGCTTTTTGGCTCAATTTTCACCATTTCAACCATATCAATGTCCAAATTATACAAATCCTTTTAAAAATAATAGATGTAACAATTTCTATCGAAGCAGAAGAAGAAAGTCCAGAACCATTTGGAATGTTCCCATAAAACAGCACATCAAATCCGCTATCAATCTTATACCCAGCTTCAATAAACATTCTTACTACACCTTTTGGATAATTAACCCATTTATGCTTTTTTTCTCATTTACTAAATTATCTAACAAAAACTCAATAATTCCAAGATTTTCAAAAATTTTTCTGAATACATACGAAATTTTTTTATCATCTCTTTTTTTACCAAAGCATAAGTTCCCCTATGAATCGCACACGGAAAAAAACATGCCCACCATTATAGTCAGTATGCTCTCCGATAAGATTAACTCTCCCTGGAGCAAAAATTTACTTTCGGCTTCATAACCAAAAAGATTTTTGAATTTATTATAAAGTTTTTTTCTAACATTATTATATCCTCCTGTTCTGTTAAGTTTACACTTAAATACTATAAACTTTCTTACTATGTTATATCACAATATTCCAAAAAAATAAAAGAGTAAAAAAACTGATATGAGGGTAAAAAAATGCTTATTTTTTTAGTAAAATTTTTGATATTTTTTTGTTTATTAAAAACAAAAAGCACCCCTTTAAGAGTGCTAAAATCAATATATTCTATTCAAAAACTTCCGTCGCATTCGTTACTTCATTCCCCAATGCCACATTCAAAGCCACAATCGCCACTTCCAGCTTGACTTTCATCAGGTTCACTTGTAGTAATTTTTTTGTAGCCACATTCCTGGAACAGCTATTATTTTTGCAAAAATATTATCCAAATGATAACTTGTCCAACGTTGTATTTCGTAAGAAAGTCCAGCAACAAATGGTACAAACAATATTCTTGTCACTAATTTGTAAAGCAGCATTGTAAAAATGCCCAGTTGGAACTTTTAAAAAAATAAGTCAACTGTTGAAAATACTAAAATACTAATAAACATTACAAGTAAAAGAAAACTTGTACCGCATCTTGGATGAAATCTTGTACATTTTTTTTGCATTTTTTTGGTGTTAATTCCTTTTTCCATTTCGTAATTCATAATACTTTTATGTTCTGCTCCATGATATTCAAAAAAACTCGCTGTATATCCTTCAAAAACGAAATTCCGTAAATATATCCCAAGAAAAGTATCAATTTTATAACAGCCTCAACAATATTAGCTTTTTAAAACATTGTCTTTAAAGAAAAAAAGCCTCCAACAGCAGATGGTAGCCACATAAACACTGCTATTCCCAATAAAACCGATGTCATAACAGTAAAACCAACTTGCTTATCCGTCAATTTCTCCTCTTCCAGTCCAGCCTGATTTGACGCAAAAATAAGCTCCTTTGTTCCTACAACCATTGCATCATAAAGTGCAATAACTCCTCTCACAAAAAGGCACTTTTAACCATCTATTACTTTTTTTCAGTAAGTGTTATTTTTTTATAAACAATACTTCCATCCTGCTTACGAACAGCCGTTGCAATCGCTTTTAGGTCCTCTCATCATAACCCTTCCACAACAGCCTGTCCTCCAACAGTTACTCTTTTTATCTTTCATTTTTACCTACTTTCTCTTTTTGTTTTAAAATCAAGTTCAAAAGTTGTCAAAAATTTTTAGTCTCTGTCAACAATTGTTTTATTTTTTTATACGTTTCAATGATTTACTAATATGCTCAGCTTTAAATTTACTTACTCCTTTTTAATTTCGCAATATCTGATGCAGTTGACATTAAAATAGACTGAACATTTGAAAACTCCTTTACAAGAATTTCCCTGTCCTTTCTGCTTATCTTTGTTATATTGCTTAAAAGTCCATAACCACGCGGTTCTATTTTTCATCAAGATTTGTAATATCTGTATCAAATCCCAATAAACTCACTATTTTTTTCATCATCTAGCAATTCTTCTTTTTGTCAAGGATTTTTAACCTTACTCTAATTTTTTTCCCGCTTTTTTTCATTATTTACCTGATAATCTTTTTATCAGAGCATTAAAAGTTTCGTTTTTTTATTTAACATTATTTCTTCATACTGAATCTTTATAAGCCGTCCTTCACTTCCAAGTTCCGCCATATACTCAATTAACTCTTCAGACATTCTAAAAAAAGCAGTCCATACATTCTGACACATTCAACAATATCATAAAAGAGTTACCATATTATCAAATTCCAGTATGGACAAATTAATATGATTCTTTTTCAATTGCAATTGAATATTTCTCCAAAGCTGTTATCGCTTGTGAAGATTTCGTCAATAAATCGCCAATTTCATTTAACATATATCTAAATTTACCATAGTATATAGTTATTTTATTCCGTCTTTCCGAAACTGCCACAACTAAATTACCTTTCTGCTGCGCAACTCTATGTGCCGCCTGATGTCTTGTGCCACTTTCATCTGTCTGAATTGAATAATTAGGCTGTAATTGAATATTTGCACCATAAATTGTCTTTATATCTGTGGACAAAATTATTCCACCATCCATTTTTGATAACTCATACACTTTTTGAGGTGAATAAACTGTATTTAATTCAAATCCACCTCCTATGACATCCTTTAAATCAACTGGGTTCCCCAGCACAATTAAAGCTCCTAGTTTTGCTTCCTGAATCTTGTCTATTGCTTCTCGTAAAGCTGTTCCTGGTGCCACTATACCAAATATATACTCCAATATTTTCTTCTCGCTAACTGTCTGTTTTAACATATTTTATCCTTTCGCCCTTTTTACTTTTCGGGCTATTTAACCCTTTCGACAAGCTCGCTTATATTACTTATATAATTAAGCTTTATTTTCGTCTTTTCCTTTTCAAAATCAGCTTTATGGCTTTTTAGGCAAGTAAACTCCTGCAAATCCCAATTTTTCCAATTCTGTTACTCTATTTTTTATAAATGAAACTTTTCTCACTTCTCCCCGCAATCCCAATTCACCAATGGCTGCAATTTTCTGACTTATAGGAATCCCTTTTATTGAAGATAAAAGTGAGAAAACTACTGCCAAATCAGAACTTCTATCATTCAAGTCAATTCCTCCAGGAATATTTATGTAAATATCTTTTGAATTTACATCCACTTTTTAATGAACGAGACAAGACTGCACTCAAAATTTCCACACGAGTCTTATCGTATCCTTCAACCGTTCTTCTCGGCATTCCAAAATTAGGTGTTCCTAGCAATGACTGAACTTCAAACAAAAATACACGGCTTCCTTCAAAGATGGGAACAATAATGCTTCCTACATTTTTTTCTTCTCTATCGCTTATAAAAAAATTCAGATGGATTTTTTTACTTCGCTAATTCCATTTTTCCTTCATATCAAAAATAGAAATTTCATTTGTTGAGCCATAACGGTTCTTTATTGAACGGATTATTCTAAAATAGCTGTTTTCTTCCCCTTCTATTTGCAAAACCGCATCAACCATATGTTCCAGCAATTTTGGTCCTGCAAGTTTTCCATCTTTTGTAACATGTCCCACAATATAAAATGCAATTTCATGCAATTTCAATAATTTTTTTAATGTTGTTTCACGAATTTGTGTAACGCTTCCAGGAATTGAATTTTACATTTTCAGAATAAAGTGTCTGAATTGAATCAATTACAACTACTTTCGGTTTTTTTCTTTCAAAATGACACTTTCAATTTTTTTCAATGTTAGTATCGTTTTAAAAATATATAAATTTTCACTTTTTACATTGACACGTTCTGCCCGCTGTTTTATTTGCCGTGGTGATTCTTCTCCTGAAACATAAAAAACATTTCCTATTTTTGCATATTCCTGCGACAGCTGAAGCAAAAAAAGTTGATTTCCCAATCCCAGGACTTCCTGTAATTAATACAACTTCCCTTTTTATCAGTCCGCCGCCTAAGACTCTGTCAAATTCTTCAAACGGAGTTACCATTCTAAATTCTTTTTCAATTTCAATTTCTGTTATTTTCTTTATTGAAACTTCCTGTGATTCCACATTTTTAAAGGTACTTTTTATATCAATTTCCTCTTCAAATGTTCCCCATGAATCACAATTTGGACATTTTCCCATCCATTTTAATGAACTGTAACCACATTCTGAACATATATATTTTGTTTTCCCTTTTTTTCACAGCCATATATTAATTTTCCTTCTTTTTATTTGATTTTCAAAATTTATAATGTATATATTATCAAATTTTTTTAACAAAATTATTTTTCCTTTTTTTATTAACTGTGAAACAGAAAAATATCTTTTATTTATCCCTTAAAACTTTCTACTCTCTCAATCATTCGTTTTTTTCTACATTTTCTGTTACAAAAAAACTTAAATTTCCTTTATTTTGTGCTACTTCTTTCACAAGACTTGAACTTAAATACAAATATTCTCTTGAAGCAGTTAGAAATACTGTTTCAAATTCACTTTTTGCAAGAGTTTTATTTGTTAATGTGAACTGTAATTCATATTCGTAGTCTGATAATGCACGTAGTCCTCTTACTAGAATATTTACTTTTTTTCTTTACACATAAAAATCAACTAACAATCCATTAAAAAAATTTTTTTATTTCGGCGTTAATATTTTCTTTTTTTAAAAATTTCTTCTATCATTTCAACTTTTTTTCTTCATCTGAAAAACCAGGCTTTCGATTTTGTAGAATTTTTTTAAAAAATTCCTATTATTAATTTATCAAATAAATTTGAAGAACGTTTTTATAATATCAACATGTCCTTTTTGTTATTGGGTCAAAACTACCTGGATACAAAGCTACTTTTTTTCATTTTGTTCTCCTATTCTTTTTACTGCTGCATTTTTAGTTTTATTTCTTTAATTTTTTTCTAATGCTTCTTTTTGCTGCATGTTTTTTTCAGCTTCCTTCTTGCTTTTCCCAGTTCCAATACCATAGATTTTATCATTCCATCTTACACAGATTTCAAAAAAACTTTATTATGATCAGGACCTTTAGTTCTAAGTAGTTTGTATTCAGGCATTTTTTTATATTTACCTTGCACAAATTCCTGTAGAACTGTTTTATAGTCACCAGTTCCTTCTATTTCTTCCAATTTATTTATTTTCCCAAGTAAAAATTTTAATGCAACATTCTTCGCAGTATAATAATCTGAATCTTTAAAAAAATCGCACCAATCAAAGCCTCAAAAAGCATCACCTAAAAATAGATCTTCTATTTCTTCCACCAGACATAATCTCTCCATTACTTAAATACAAATACTCTCCTAATTTAATATCACTAGCAATAGTCGAAAAAAACAGGTTCGCTTATAATCTGGCTCTTTAATTTAGCCAATTCTCCTTCTGTTTTTCTTTCCATATAAATCATAAATATATTCAGTCGTTATGAGATTTAGTATGGCATCTCCTAGAAATTCTAATTTCTCATTATTAAACCGTCTCGTCTTTTTCAGCTTCATTAGAATATGATCTATGTGTCAATGCCTCTTCTAAATATTTTTTTATTTTTTTAAATTCATATTCAATTTTTTTCATCAAATCCTTAGAATTTTTTTCTTGCAGTCATTTCTTTTATTTTTCACCTCCTTTATTTTTTTAAAGATTATAGTCATTTCCTACTTTTATATAAGGGGCATAAATGCCCCTAAAACAACTATTTATATTTTCTAAATGCTAAAACTGCATTATGTCCACCAAATCCCAATGAACTTGACATTCCTACTTCAATATCTCTTTTTACAGGCTTATTCGGTACATAATCCAAATCACATAATGGATCTGGATTTTCATAATTTATAGTTGGAGGCATAATCCCTTCTGAAATTGCAAGTGCTAAGAATGCGGCTTCAATTCCTCCTGCTCCGCCTAATAAATGTCCAGTCGCACCTTTTGTAGAACTTACAGCAAGTTTGTATGCGTGTTCTCCAAATGTTGTTTTTATTGCCTGAGTTTCATTTTTGTCATTTGCAGGTGTAGATGTTCCGTGCGCATTAATATATCCAACTTCTTCGAGGTTTGATGTTTCCTTGCTCCAAAGCCATTTTAAATGCTCTTGCTGCACCTTCTCCACCATCAGATGGTGCTGTCATATGATAAGCATCTCCAGTTTCTCCATATCCCACAACTTCTGCATAAATTTTTGCTCCACGTTTTTTAGCGTATTCCAATTCTTCCAGCACTAGTACTCCAGCACCTTCTCCAAGCACAAATCCATCTCTATCCGCTGTAAATGGACGTGATGCAGTTTTTGGATCTGGATTAGTTGATAATGCCTTCAAGTTTGCAAATCCTGCTATTCCTGATGGAGTTACTGTTGCTTCTGTTCCTCCAGCTATCATCGCATCAGCTTTTCCTAACAAAATTGCCTGAAAAGCATCTCCAATTGAATTTGTTCCTGAAGCACAAGCTGTAACAACAGTTTTATTAGGCCCTTTTGCTCCTATATAAATCGAAGTATTTCCTGAAGCCATATTTAAAATTGCCGCTGGAATATAAAATGGTGATACTCTTTTTGGTCCTCTTGTAACAAGTTTTTTTCCACTTCCTGCTCAATTACATCCAGTCCTCCAATTCCAGAACCAATAATTACTCCAATTCGATCCGCATTTTCATCTGTAATTTCCAATTTTGCATCTTCCAACGCTTCCTTTGATGCCGCAATCGCAAATTGTGAAAAATCTGGCTATTTTCTTTAATTCCTTTTTCAATATAGTTTTTCAGGAACAAAATCCTTTACCTCAGCGGCTATATGAACTGGATGCTGCGAACTGTCAAATTGAGTGATTTTATCAATTCCGCATTCACCTTCCAACAAATTTTTTTCCAAGCCTTTTTCTTTTTCCAGTCCCCAATGGAGTTACCAGTCCAATTCCTGTAATAACTACTCTTCTCATTAATACACCTCTCATTTTTTTATTTTTTTCTTTAATTTTAAATGCATTTAATCTATTTAAGATAATATTTTTCCCCTTTTTATACTATTATTTTTTTCTTTAACTAGATTTCGTTTATTATTTTTACTAAAAATAATCGTTGTATCTAAACTCAAAATGTCGTGATTTTTTTGAAATAAAATCGACTAAACACATTTATGTGTTTCTTTCGCCATAACTTCTATAATAATTCCTTTGATAGAATTAAATTCACTCTGTAATTTTCGAAAGTGAGCGTAGTTTTACGTAGCGACTTTCGATTTTATTTTCCAAAAAAATGCTTAGACGAGCTGGGTTTGCAAAGGAGATAGCGACTGTTCCCTTTGCTTTTTAAAAAAAGAAAAAAACATAAATATTATAGAAAAAAATATTTATTAATAGTAATCTTAATTTTATAAAAAAATTATAAACAACTACTAATTTATTTTTATTATTTTTAAATAATAATTTTTTTACAATAAGTTTATTTTAACATTTTTTTCATTTTTCAATAAAAAGGGGGAACAACCCCCAAAAAGTTTTATCTATTATTTAGATTCGATATATTCGATTACATCTTTTAACTGTTTTAATTTTTTTGTGCATCTTCATCAGAATTTCAATGTCAAATTCTTCTTCAAAAAGCCATGATTAATTCAACTGTATCTAATGAATCAGCTCCCAAATCATCAACAAATGATGCATCTTCAGTTACTTGACTTTCATCTACACCTAATTGATCTACTACTATTGATTTAATTTTTATCTAGCATTATAATGCCACCTCCATATTTTATTATCTAGAGTTATTATACCAAATGAATTTAAAAAAATGCAACAAAAAAATTCTCTAATATTTTAAACATTATTTTAACTTTTTTTATTTGCATATACATCATCTTATTTTTTTAGCTATTTTTTTAACTTCATCACACATTTTGATAAAAAAATTTATGTACATTAAGATCAGTATTTAACTCAGGATGATATGAAGTCACAAGAATGTTGTTTTCTCTTGCTGCAACAATATTTCCATCAACTTTTGAAAGAATTTCTACATTTTCTCCCACATCTAAAATATATGGCGCACGTATAAATGTCATAGGAATAACTCCGATACCTTTAAATTCACTTTTTGTAAAAAAAGCTTCCAAGCTGCCTTCCATAAGCATTTCTTCTAACTTTTATATCCATTACTCCAAAATAAGAACTATTATCATTTTCAATTTCTTTTGCCAAAAGAATTAAATCCTGCACAAGTACCAAACACAGGCAATCCGTTCAAAAATTAGGTTTTTATATCATCAAACAAATCAAGGTCGTAAAGTAATTTCCCTATAACTGTACTTTCTCCACCTGGAATAATTAACCCATCAATACCGTTATTATTAACTGCATTATCCAAATCATTTTTTCTTATTTCAAATGATTCTACTCTAAGCTTTTTCCAACATCCTGCTATGTTCAGCAAAAAGCTCCCTGTAAAGCCAATATACCTATTTTCATTATTTACCTCTTTCAGCCATAAGTAACTGAATCTCATTCTCATTAATTCCAACCATAGCTTCTCCTAAATCTTCTGAAATTTCAGCTAATACTTTTGGATCATTATAGTTAGTAACAGCTTTAACTATTGCTTGAGCTCTTTTTACAGGATCTCCAGATTTGAATATTCCTGATCCAACAAATACACCTTCAGCCCCAAGTTGCATCATTAATGCCGCATCTGCAGGAGTAGCAACACCACCCGCTGCAAAAATTTACTACTGGCAATTTCCCATTTTCATGAACGTATTTCACCAATTCAAAAGGAACTTGCAATTCTTTGGCAGTAAAATAAAGCTCATCCTCTCGCATATTTTGAATTCTTCTTATTTCTTGATTCATCATTCTCATATGCCGTACCGCCTGTACAACATCTCCTGTTCCTGGTTCACCTTTAGTTCTTATCATTGAAGCTCCTTCAGCTATTCTTCTAAGAGCTTCTCCCAAATCTTTTGCTCCACACACAAAAGGAACTTTAAATTTTTTTCTTATCTACATGAAATTTATCATCAGCAGGTGACAAAACTTCACTTTCATCTATATAGTCAATTTCTATTGCTTCCAAAAATCTGTGCTTCTACAAAATGTCCAATTCTAACTTTTTGCCATTACAGGAATTGACACAACTTCCTGAATACTTTTTAATCATTTTAGGATCACTCATTCTCGAAACTCCACCTACAGCTCTAATATCCGCTGGAATTCTTTCAAGTGCCATAACCGCAGCTGCACCTGCCGCTTCAGCTATTCTTGCTTGTTCAGGAGTAGAAACATCCATTATAACTCCACCTTTTTAACATTTGTGCTAAATTTTTTTGTTTAATTCGTATCTTTCATTTTCCATAAAATTTCCATCCTTTCATGATAATAAAATTTGATTTTAAATATTATACTATTTTTTTCTGGAATTTTACAAATTTATATTTTTATATGCAAATTTAACTCAATAATTCCATTAACTCTTTATCACTCATTTCAAACAGCACTTTTTTTCCCCATCTTTGCTTTCCAGCAGATTTTCACTTAACTGACGTTTATTTTCCTGAATTTTTTTATAATTTTTTTCCTCAATTGTACCTTCTGTCACAAGTTTTATAACCTGTACACTTTTTTTCTGTCCAATTCTATATGCCCTGTCACTCGCCTGATTTTCCACAGCGATATTCCACCAAGGATCATAATGAATTACAACATCCGCTCCAACAAGATTTAGCCCAGTTCCACCTGCTTTTAGTGAAATCAATACAACTTGCCGCTCTCCAGCGTTAAATTTATTACAAATATCCACTCTTTCCTTCGACTTTCACACTTCCATCAATATAAAAATACTCAATTCCCATATTTACAAGCTCTTTTTCAATTTCCTTCAAAGTTCCTACAAATTGTGAGAATATCAACAGTCTATGTCCATTTTCAGTAATATCTGGCAATAAATCACGTAATACTTCCAGCTTTGCCACTTCTCCTTTATAATCTTCTTTAAATAAAGTCGGAGAATTACAAATTTGACGCAATTTTGTCAATATAGCCAGTATTTTTCATACGATTGTTTTCATTTTCGTTAAATTTCTTCATTTCACTTTTTAGCTTTTCTTTTATGTACGACATATATAGCTGTTTTTGCTCATTGCTCAATGTTACAAACCATATTTGATTCGATTTTATCTGGCAATTCTGTAAGCACTTCTTTTTTTGTTCTCCTTAACAAAAAAATGGAGCAATAATTTCACGTAAGTTATGTATTTTTGGAAGAATTTGGATTTACAATTGCTTCCTTGTAAGTTTTTTTGAATTTTGTCAAATTATCTAAATATCCTGGTATTACAAAAATCAAAAATTGACCATAATTCCAGAATGTTGTTTTCTACAGGTGTTCCTGTCAATGCAAAAATTTACCTTGCTATTAATTTTCATAACGGCTTTCTTTATCTGCGAAGTTGTTGTCTTAATATTTTGAGCTTCATCAAGTACAACTACATCAAATTCTCTGTTTTTATATTCTTCTATATCATTTCTTAAAAGCCTGGTAAGTCGTTATCATAAAAGCCTTTTGACTTTCTTGAAATAATTTCTTTCCTTTGAGCCGCCGTTCCTTCAATCAGAGTTGGACTTATTCCCGTAAATTTGATAATTTCTTCTTTCCAGTTGTACAATAGCGAACTTGGAACAATGATTAATGCAGAAAAAATTTCTATTTTCCTGATAAATTTCATTCAAAAGTGAAATTGTCTGTAAAGTCTTACCAAGCCCCATATCATCGGCAAGAATTCCTCCGAAATCCAATGTCATACATATTTTTTTAACCAGTTAAATCCTAATTTCTGATACGGAAATAAGTTTACACTTATATTATTCGGCTCAATTTCTTCACGATTTTTTTATTTTTATGAAACAAGTCTTTAAATTCTTCCATTTTTTTACCAGCTCTTCTTGAATATTTTTTTCGAAAATTTGAGCAAGCTGTAGAGCCTTTATTTTAGAAATTTTTATTTTTCTCCAACTTTTTAAATTTGAAATCGAATCTGTAATTCCGACTAATTCTTCGATACTTTTGTTAGCAATTTTTCACAAGTTCTCCGCTCGAAAGCGTTATGTATTTCTGCTCATTTTTTTAATTGCTTCCATCACAATTTCCACATCTTCAGTCTTTATCCCTCAATATCAAAGCTGACATTTAAAAAAATTGTTTTCCACTTTTTTTATTGCAACATGAACATCTATATTTCTAGCATTTTTTTATTTTATTTTTCCAAATGAATTTTTTTATTTTTTTCAGCATATTTATTATCAATATACTCAGAAATTTTTACTCAAGCCTTCATAATTAACTCTATAAGTTCCTCTCGACAAATTCATATTTACAAACGAATAACTCTCCACAAGTTTTCTCAAATCTTCAAACAATTGCACATTTTTTTCTCGGAATAAAAATATTCATTACCTTTTTTTACTGCGCAAACTGTATTTGATAAATTAATTTTTTTACAATTTCCTTTTCATCAGTTTCTGATACAAAAAAATATCAATACATCCATCTTCTTCAATATATTTAGCAACATTAATATTTTTCATATTTCAAAAATTTCTTTTTAATTTCTGATTATCTTCTGTTGACAAATGATTAAATAATTCCATATCAAACGTATCAAATTTTCTAAAAAAACTTTTTCTTCATTTTCATCCATTTTAAAAGACTTTTGTCGTATCATTTCCAAGAGTATAAAATGGACAGTTTTCAGAAATTTTTTTCAATATTTCTAATTTCTATTTTATCATTTTCAATTACAAATAACGGCTCATATGTATTCATTATCTGTTTCTGTTCTCCCAAGCAGCAATAAGCTTTTTCCCATCTTCCATAGCCAGCAGTAATTTATTTAAAAAGCATTTCATAGACTTTCAGACCTTTTTTTGTCTTTTGATTCCGCTATCCATAACACTTTGAATTTCTTTACTGTATTCATAAATTGCAAAAAAATAATTTTTTTGATCAATATCGTTAAAAAAAGCAAGTTTTTTTGGATTATAAGTGATTTTTGAAGTTATTTCATATTCTCTTTCTTTCACAATCGCTTCAATAAATTTTAAAAATATCTTTTTACATAATATGTTTTCTTAAATCCAGTTTTTTTATTCTTAAAATATAATCTGGTGCATTATTTTTCCTGATTATAGTCGTATCCATATTTGTAATCACTGTAGCTTCCTTCATCAATTTCCACTTCCAGACGCATTTCCTGTCGCTCTTCAGATTCAATATTTTCACTTTCCAAATGAAAATTATAAATTTCATCAATTTTTTTGAACAATATTTTCTGTATTTTCCAACATATGCTCATTATTCTTATTAAAATTGTGTAAACTTTGAGAATCTGTTTCTATCTTTATTTCATCATCTTTTGCAATATTTTTTTGTCATTTCCGTTAACAGTTTCAAACTCAATATTTATATTCTTAGCCTTTTTTTTCCATTTTTTTAAAAGTTTTTTTCTGTTTCATTATTTTCAGAAGTATTATTTATTTTATTCAATTTTTCAGGATATTCTTCTTTCATTTTTTTAATTTTTTTGTCTTGATTTATTTTTTTATTTAAATCTTCAAAAATTTCTTTTTCAATTTTTTTGCCTTAATTTTTTTTCTTCTTCTTTTTTTCTTCAATCAATTTTTTTATTATCTTCTTCAAAAATCGTCTTCAAACATCATTTCCATATCGTCTGTTCCGATAACTTTTATAATTTTCTCCGACTTGTCAGCCATCATTCCCAACGTTACAACATGTTTACAGCAATTTTGTCTATTATTTTTTTAAAAATTACACTCACAGTTTGCTTCTACAAATTCTCCTTTTTTTCTGTTCTACTGTGATCGAGTTTTTACATAAATTATTTTTCGTGATATTCACCTTCCCACAGTCATAAAAATTTCCATCGGCAAAAAGTGCTGTCAAGTTTCCTAATCTTTGATTATAATATTCCTGCCCAATTGAAAAAAATACTCGGTGTTATTTGTTTTTAGTTCCAATGAAATACTATTTTGTCTCATTTCTCTCCCTTACTTTAGTTTTTAATAATAACATTTATGTGATTTTCATCATTATCATTGCATTTTCATTTTTTTCCATAATAATTTTTTTCTAATTGATATTCTTTCAAATCCAATTTTTTTCATAAAGTTTTAGTGCCTTTTACATTTTTTTCATTTACTTCAAGCATAAATTTATTTTTAGAAAAAAATTTCCATTTATATTTTTTTCTTTACAATATCTTCCATACTTTCCTTCAGTAATTTTTTTCACCAAAAACTTTGCCCCTGATATTCTTTTTTTATTGCTATCTCGAAAATATCCGTGTTCTCTATTGTACCATAAAATACAACATATCCCAAGATTTTTTTCAGTATTATTATTTTTTTCTCAGATTTATCACTTTTTTTCATTATCAACATCTGATTCTTTTTTAACTTTATTATCTTATTATTTTTCTTCTCCAAAATTAAATAAGCAGTATATTTCATACTGCCCATTCAAAATCATTTCAGAAAAAAATATTTATCTTCAACTTTATTTTCAAAGTTTTCATTATGAATCAGTATCAATTCATCCACAATATTTTCCATTCTATTCAATTCTCCAATTTAATTTTATAATAACCCTATTCTACTTAATGGCCACCATCTAATTAACAGCTCACCCTTTAATTCTTGGTTCAGACACAAGTCCAAAAATATCTTGTATCCTTACTGTTTGCCGTATTATCTCCCATAGCCATATAATAATTATTATCAAGTGTTATCGTTTCCCCATTTAAAAGTTTCTTAAATAATTCATCATTGTATTTAAAAATCCATAATTGGCATAACCATTTCGTCTCTGCCTTCCACTTTTTAACGTGAATGTATAATAAGCATTTGTCAATACATTTGCAGGATTTGCACTCAATTCATCGTCATTTCCAATTATATCTTTAAAATTCTTATCTGTCTTTATTAATTCCAAAAAAATTCTTTTCCAGTAATATTTTTTTATATCCTTTTCCGTCATAATAGCTTTCCCAGTCTACTTGCCCTACCAAAGTTCCGTCATCAGTTTTTTTCCAAAAAACTTTGTTAATTGCGATAATTTTTATCCAATTTTACTTTATCGCCTTTTTTTAGGAATATAAATTTTTGTTGTTCATAAGAAGTCCTTCTGGCAAGTATACTTTTTGCGGTGTCACTTTTTCCAAAATTTCTGATTTTTTTATCATTTGTCATTATAGCTCCACCAACATTTTGAAGTTTATTTGCATTAAATTCATTTACTTGCTCAGTATATTTTTTTAAAAATCTTCTTCAAATTTTCTTTTTATCTCCAGAAAACGAAGGATAAACTGGTTTTATTATCAACATTTGCTATTTCAAATTTATTTATATCCATTTTTCCTTTAGCAATTTGAAGAGTCGTTCCAGGCTCTCCGACTAATCTTTTTGTGTACATTACTTTATCTGTCATTGGTTCCTTAAAAAGCTATTATTTGTCCAACTTTAGGATGTGTAAAACGGTATTTTACCATATTTGCAAAGACTCTATCTTTTATAGCAATCGTTGGCTCCATTGAACCAGATGGAATAACGTAGTTTCCAATGTAGAATACTTGAATAACCATTACTAGAATAATAGCAAGCATAGTGTTGTCGATTCTTGAAATTGCTTTTCCAAATGTGCTTCTTTTTCTTTCTTCCTTTGCAATTCTTTCTTCTACTGAAATATTTTCATTTGGAAATATTTTTTTGAAAATTTCTTCTGTACTTTCATTTTTTTATTTTTTTGATTCTGTCAATATTTTTTTCCAGCTTCTTATTATCCTTCGTAACTTCCTTTTAAAAATTGTCTGTTCAGTAATTTCTTCCTTTGGCAAGCTTTTTAAATAAATAAATAAGAATCAATGAAATCACGACATTTATTCCCAAATAAATATAAAAAAATTCATATCCAAAAATATTAAACATCAGTCTTCTAAAAAAACATCATAACAAGATTTCCCAAAAAATCCACTCGTGTTCCGCTCTAAAGCACATAAAACACCACATTTAGAATAAATACTCCATAAATTCCCCAAAGTTTAATTCTTATAATCGAATCTGGAGTTCTATCTATAAGTATAAAAAAATATCGCCGTTACGACTAACGCTACTATTGTCAACATATTCCCAACCATAATATTTTTTTCTCATTTTTTTCAAGCGAAACCTTTTTTTAATATTTCATCTTCCTTGACTCTCAAAAGATTGATAACATATTTTTCCTTAAAGAAAAAAATACATTAAAATTAACGACACAATAAGATAAAAATATTGTCCACAATATCATATTCATCAATTTTTTTCCTTTCCTATTTTATTATAATTTTTTTATTATTATACACAATCTGACTTTACTTTTTCTAAATTTTTTTCTTTTGCTCCAAATAAACCAGATTAGCAAAAGTCAAATTATAAAGTCCCTTTTTATCAAATTCACAAAATTAAAAAGAAACCAAAATTTAAGTAAAAATAATCATAAATTTAAAATATCCTAAAAATAAAAAAAGCTAGCAAATTGCTAGCCTTTGAGCTACTTTCTGATTTCTTTAATTCTAGCAGCTTTTTCCTGATAAGTTTCTTAAGTAGTATAATTTAGCTCTTCTTACTTTACCAATTCTCTTAACTTCGATTTTTTTCTACTAATGGAGAATTTAAAGGAATGATTCTTTTCTACACCGATTCCTGAAGATACTTTTCTAACTGTGAAGTTTTTTTAGCAACGCTTCCCACCAGAAACTCTAATAACTACACCTTCAAAAACCTGTATTCTTTCTTTGTTTCCCTCTTTTTACTTTTGTAGTGAACAGCAACTGTATCCCCTGCTTTAAATTGAGGTACGTCAGCTTTCAAATAATTTTTCTACTAATTCGATTAATTTCTCTTTCAAGAAATTCACTCCCTTCTTTCTAAGACATTCTTTCTATCTATACCAATTTTACCAATTTTAAAAAAACTTTTCTTGCTTGTAAATCCTTTATAAAAACTGGTAGCAACAATAAAAAGCGGAATATCCTTTTTCAATAACTCATTAAGTTTATCATATTTTTTTACTAATTTTCAAGACAATTGCAAAATTTTTTTATAAATATTT
>BNJV01002680.1_pt1 | contig 82995 bp, 109 predicted proteins | sample 8540591 | NCBI WGS metagenome assembly BNJV01 (sample SAMD00202457, study PRJDB9452) | human saliva metagenome | host: Homo sapiens | reverse complement strand
ACCCCGATTACAGGCAGCCAGAGTATCAACAATACTCTGAAATACACCATTCATATTAACATTTTCAAACATCTTTTATACCTCGTTTCTTTTACTCTGTCACCATACGTTTGCTGACAGATAGGTTGCAAGGAAATATCCTCAATAAATAATAAGGGAACATAATCACAGTTAATCCTATATTGGTTGAAATATGGATATTCATAAATCTACAACAGTCATCGCCTTTTCTGTAAGACAGAGTAGATGCCTGCAACCATCAAAGGTAGGGCAAAAATACCGCTGTTTGTACAAAATGGCTCTACTTATATCTCTTTGCGCTCCTAACTTTTTGCAACAGCCCATAACAGCTGACATTGTCAGTCGTCTCTGTAAGCTGTTTTAATGCAAGTAGAGCTGCACAGATTAAAGGAAGATTATACCAAGATAGCAGCATAAGAAGCTCATCAACGCATTTGGTTCCGTACACATTTCATACATTATGTTCTTTTTCTGCGTATCTGTATCCGTGTGTTTTTATCCAGTCAATTGGTATCATTTTTCAGTACTTCATTGGAGTTTACATCGAGCTTATACCGTACCAAAAGTGCATTCATGTCTTTGCTTGAGGCCATTAGCAATCTTATCAGGAACGATTAATGTCCCCCTGTCATTGTTACAATACTAGTCATGATAACGTGTCCTGCATCACTTCGTCAAGCCTATATAAGACCTGTCCATTTATCGTGACCTCGGATGCAGCTTTACTGCGGTGTCTATAAAGGAATAAGTTCCTTTAGTAGTGCAGTTTATCAGGTATTGATTTTCCCTTTAACTGAGTGGCTTCTTTCCCTGCATTTAGTGCGTTTGTTGACATCCGATAAAGCAAATGCATCAATCTTTTCGTTCGGGAAGCTCTTCATCAATTTGCAAAAGCTCAACTCTCTGACCTTCAAAAACTTTCCATAGGTGAGTCAGTCTCGCTATGAGCTAATCTGTCCATCTTCTCGGCGTATTTATCCAGTCCTGCCTCCTACAAGATATGCTGCGTGTCCCCATCTCCGTCTACAGAAATATTTGAAACCACGTTTAGGGTCATAAGAGCCGCTTCCTTGGCTAACTGGTTCATTGTAGCCTTGTACTTGCACCGATTGACACTGTAGCAGATGGTGAACGGGTGAGAAGTCCGCAGACAATCGTAACAATCAGATAATTCATGTGGATTTGCAATCTGCTGTACAAAAGAAATGATTTAGCCCTTCAGATAAAAAGCCTATTAGCTTTTGAGAGCCTTATCAAAACTGTGGATAAGGTGAAAAACAAAGGAAGGTTCCAGTTAAAGCTTGTGATCGCTATTTGAAAAGAAATTCTCCTTCGTCGGCAATATCCCATTCTTATTAAACAAAATCGCAGAAGCTCCAATACCTATTATGGAAAGTATAAACAAACAGGCTAGTAAGTACCGGGCTTTTCTGACTTCATCATTTCATCTGTCTGCCCTTATCAGGTCAATCAATTCCACATTTGTAACCGACCAGACATTAAAACCAGTACAATCAGGAAGATAATTGCAAAGCATAAGGCAGTCATACAAAAGTGCCTTTGCAGAAAAATACAACCTGAAAATTTGTCCAATTCCTACCTGCAGCGCTCTTTAGTGCTGCAGAACCTCCCTGTGAGATGGCAAAGCCAAACCAATCCACTGCCAGTGCAATACTTCCAATGCATAGAGTTTCGCCTGCGAGCAGTCTTGAAATCTGACCCTTCTTCATCCCAGGCAACTATCAGGCCCCAATTCCTTTTTACGCCGTTTTAATAGGAATTGATTTGCATAAATAATTAAAACGCCAGCACCACAGCAATCACAATCAGAAAGTGCCGATATCAGGTATAACCAGCTGTTCATATAAGACCTTTCTGGTGGTGCCAAGATTAAGTGCAGGCTGAGCAGATATCGAGGTTAAAGCGCGTAAAAAGAGGCTTACTGAGAACATCAGCGTTATAAATAAAATATTTCCCCGTTCTTGTGAACATTTCGAAAAATCAGCTTTAGTGAAATCATTTTTCACCTCCCAGACCGACACCACTTAAGTATCTTTTGACTCTTTGCGGGTATCCTCGCCACGATGCAGTTCATTAAAAACCTTACCGTCCTTGATAAAAAGTATGCGTTTACAATAACTCGCTGAAAAAGGCGTCATGAGGTTACCATTAAGAAATGGTCGCATCCAGTTGTTCGTTAGCTCTGTTAACACCAGTCAACAACATCCTTGGGAGTTCATATCCAGTGCCCCTGTCGGCTCATCTGCCAGTACTATGGCGGGGATTTGTCACTATTGCCCTCGCCGCTGCTACACGCTGCTGTTGGCCTCCAGACATCTGATAAGGATAGCACCGCTAGCACTCTTGAATGATTCAGTGCCTTTTGCGACCTGTAACACTACTCCCCATTAATGTCCCCTGGCTACATACACCGCTATAGACGTGCCAAGTGAACATTTCATAAAGCAGATCAGCGTATCTAAAAGATTAAATCCTGGAAATATAAATCCCAGTGTTTTGCCCTCGAAAACTCCGAAAGCAGAGCTCCATGGAGTTCTGTAATATCCTTCTCTGTATGTAAATAACGTCCGCTTGTGACCGTAGTCTATAGTAGATATACCGGTTTGAAGTCAATGTAGTTTTGCCTGAGCCTGAAGCTCCCATACATCCCAAGGAATTCCTCCCTCACGTATAATGAAATGGAAGTCAATAGCCTTAGTCAGATTTCTCTTGTTGCCATAATATTTTGGATATCATCTACCCGTAATATTTGTATCCATTTGTCTTACTCCTTTCTCTCAAAGGCCCTTTTGTTTTTGTACCTTTATTCTCACTTTAATACATCTGACTATGCCATTAAGTTAGATTACATTTCACCTTTACAAAATGTAATCTAAAGATACTACTGTCTAAACCAGAAGCAGGAATCTACACACACACGCTCACTTTCAAGTAGCTTAGCAGGAAAATCCAATCGTTATGGTAGTCCCTCTCCCAGACGTACTGGAAGCAGAAGTCGATATTCATTTTTCACACATGACAGATATAAGCCAATGCCTGTTGCTGACTTCTGACAGTAGCGGCGTCCATTTTGCACCTGTAAACTCCATATCAAATATCCTAGGGTAGATCAGCCTGATATCCCAATTCCATTGTCCGAGGACCAAAAGCAGCACCCTATTTCTCTCAGCTTCACCGGTAGAGGTGATTTGCAGTCCATCTTTTCACCGATACTTGATTGCACTGGAAATCATCTGCCCGATGATAAAAAGTACAACTCTTGACATCCGCTGTAACATGGAATATCAAGCCCTTCCATAGCGGGTTTCCCTCCCGCTTGTATCAGTGGCTTGGAGTATGACTTTAGTGCTGAGGCGGACATCGCCTGTAAGGAAGCTTTTCTCTCTACCTAAAAATCTTTCACATCCGTACTACGAGCGTAGTACAAAGCCTGTTCCGCGGTTTTCAATCTTACCTATTTCATCATTGATGCGCAGTGTCGTAGGATTTTTCATTTTTCAATCCTTCACAGACGTGCAGACTGTAATGCGATTGTCTTAACTCTCATGTACCCAGGGGCTCGATGCCTACTCTGCCTGCATTCTCTGGCATCCACCATCTCTGGCAGCGTACACGTATCATTTTGCTGATATTTATTGCAGCGGTGCAACACCTCTATCAGCTGCCTCTAAAAATCCGGGATGTGAGGAGGAGTTCTCCTAGAAGCGTCTCTTTCTTCCATCTGCTCTCTATCATGTTCAAAAGCAGCTGTAGTGTCCACGCTTGCGGATAAAATCACATGAGGCGGTGACGTCACATTACGCGTAGCAAAAACTACTTTACCTGGCAAAGCAGACCAAAAGAACTGTAGCTGTTCCTGCTAGCCAAAGAAGGGCAAAAGCAGCAACGATGGATACAAACATACACATCAAAGAGAAAATACGAATCCTTTTAGAATGTTCCCAGCATCCTCATATGCAATACCCACATTTGATCCGCGCTTTGTTTTCAGATAATCAGGCAGGCCTATCTCTGCAGTGTTTTTCTCAAGCGCACAATATTTACATTCAGGGTATTTTCGTCAATAAACTCCTCACTCTGCCATAGCTCATCAATGATGGCATCACGTGGAATGATATTCCCTATTCATCATAAGCATCCGTAAAATTCCCACTTTCATTTTGGTAAGGCGTTTACTCTGTCCTTTTGTAGCTTATTTCAGCTTTAAGTACGTTTTTAAGGTCGTCCCTTGTAGGTATAGTAACATTGTCCTGCACATCATATGTTCTCTCAGAAGTTTTTGTATTCGTGCCAGAAGAACCTGTGCATTATATGGCTTTTGATATATAATCGTCAGCTCCAGTGTTTAGACTCATCAGTTCGTCAAAGTCGTTGTTCTGCTGGTGAGAACAATAACGGAATCGTTGATTTCGCCTTTATTTCTCCGCATACCCGAAAGCCGTCCTGATAGGGTAGATTGATGTCAAGGAGGATTAAGTCTGCCCTGAGAAAGCAGCTTCTGGAGATATGGCGAAACCGTCACTGCTGCTGCACTCATATCCATATTTTCTGAAGAAGCTCGATTAGTTCCTCCCTGATTGTCATCTCATCTTCTATAATAAATATTTTCACTACTCCTTTTTGTACTCAGTTTTTATACTTGCTTTATCTGCTACTTCACCTTTTTAAGAACCTAGTTACAAAGTATTGCAATTCTAAAAGTGCATTGTCTTTAGGGAATTGCTCGGTACTATAGAAAAGATGGTGAGCTTCTACCGCCCTCACATTTGAAAAACGATGATATTTAGCCTTTTATAAATGACTGTTTTATCTCAGACAGCTCTTTTATCTTTCTTTTAAATACCGCTTCACTCATACCATTTTCTGCAGCTATCTCATAATAGCGATTAAATTCAGGATGATTATTTTCTTTTACAACAGCTAAGAGCTCTGCAAAATAACCCCATACATTATTAAAAGCTTTTTGTCGAGCATAGTCTTCTTTAGGCATCCACTTCCAGCTTTATAGTATTTATTCAGTATCTCCAGGTTTCTTCATCGTCATCGTAACAGACTTCGTCTCAAACAGACTGCCAAAAGCGTCTGTCTCAATATTTTCACATTGTCAGGCAAACTACCATGTATCACGAGGATTACGACATATCAATTTATTGTAAGCATCTCCAGTATTGAAGCCGGATCACCACCTACAGCCATAGCCCCGCAACCGAGGTTTGCGCCCTTCATCTTTTAGCTCTTCATAAGCTGTGCTGCTACAAGCAACAACAAGCAACCAGCCCCCAAAGCTTTCCTTCACAATAACTTGTACTGTTAAAATCCCACAGCAGGTCCCTTAATTCATTTTCAAGTGCCCAGTATCTCCGTTCACATGCTATAACATAGTTTTTCCGATATTCATATAAACTCTTCCAAGGCAAAGTGAGGCAACAAGTCTTCGTCAATAGCACAAATCATTTGTTTATCAGATGCCAAATCATATCGACAACACTGTGGTCAACTGCCACCAATGACAAAACCCTTTCCATTTCGTTTTCATTGTGTCATGGTGGCAAAACGAAATAAATTTGCAATACTTGTCATTGTAATTTCATCTTTAGTTTGTCTCCTTAAGAAATTCGACCAAACTATTCGGCAATTTATATTTTTTACACAGTATCTCCTTTCAATACTGTGTAAATCTCTTGTTTCGTATTTTGGTTAAAAGCTCCATCATTTCTTCGTTATCATTTTTAGCAGCGATGGAATACGGTCTTCTCGCTTATTTTCGCGCTTATGTCGCCCATGCTGCGCAAGCAATGGACACCCCTCAAGATTATTGCACAGCACGGCTTTTATGATAGGTGTGCTTGTATCGAGAAAACCGAGTTCGCTTTGCGACAATTTCATACTGCTCCCTTTCTAAAAAAAAGTCCTTCCTGTTTTCAATATCATTATTAAAAGCTGAATATTCAACATAAGCCCGCCGTATTTAGCGATGGTGACGCTCAGATCTTCCAAAACCCTATAAGCTTCCTACCTTTTAATATTTCAAAAATCGCAAAGCCCGCTTTCTTCGTCCATACCTTCCAAATCGTTTTGAAACATAAGAACTGCTCGGCATCGCAACACCACAGCAATTTCAATCGGTTTCGGATGGAATTTCCTCAGTTTAGAAGCATTGTTAAATAAGTATTTTGATTATATCCTTTTGTTTAAGCACAGTGCCATTTCTAACGGAGTAAAAGACCTGATATATTTCCTTTATTTTAATAATTTTGTTGATTTTTTACTGCTAAGTTTTTCTAACGTTTTTCCAAATCGTTCTTATAGATTGCATAACTCGGATCCAATTCAGACGCATCAAAAGTTCCAAAATGTGCTATTTTATATGTTTCCATAAACCTCCGATTGCGATTAAACATAATATTTGATACTCTGCCCATAAGACTTTTATATCCACCACAACACTTTCCCTAACTTGGGCTTTAGTCAGTTCTTCGCTGCAACTTCGTAATCTCCAAAGCTTTTCTTCCCAGCATCCTTGATAGAAGCTCTATATGGTAAACACTCTTTCGGTCTATAATCAGAAACCGTCATGGAAGTGCTACTTATTTTGACCGTGAGCTTCGGACACTCAGAGCTAAACTCGCAATGTCTTTTATCAGTAAGTTTGCACTATCTCCAGGATGTGACACCAATTAACATTTACTCCCATCTTTCTCCACTCACCTTCTCTACCTGAAGCAATAGGTTCTTCAATATGGGCAAAGCTTCTGCTCACTGGCACTAACCCTTTCTGGGGCTTATTTGTCAAATAAATAGCACTGCAGTCTCATATCTCACTATTATAGAGCATAAAATGGCACACCGCAACGACATTTCGCAAAGAGGTCATTAGAGTAGTGAGATCGCCTCGCTTTACCTTCTCACAGTAGCACCACACTATCAAAGCAGCTATTCCCCGAACAAAAGCGCCGCGACGATCAAAGCATCTAGCTTGTCTGTAGTATGGTAGGAGAAGGAGAATGCTAAGCTTATCCACCTATGATGCACTAACAGCCCACGTAGCTATTGTGCTAACAGATGTTTTCTTTTGACAGGCAATTCCCAAACGCTTTAATAACTCTATGTCAGTCAAAGTCACCGGAAATAAAATAGGCACAGAAAAAGCACATGGCTTTCTAATTTACCCATCCCGACAGACAGGGATTTCACTCTATAAACGATATATCATCCATCGATAATACCACTTTTGAAATCCATATTTTTCAGCTATCCGAATACCACTTTTGTTCTGAGTACAATATTCAATCACTACCTGTTTACCTGAGTTTCTAGCTTTTGCTATCATACCCTGATGTCACATGATGCAATCCCTAGCCCCCAAAGGAAGGTTCTAAAACCCATCCAATCTCGACACTCTCGAATCGTAATCAGGATAAATCACATATCCGATGAAGTCGTTATCTTTTTCAACCGCGTATATCAATAGTGTCTCAGAAAGACCGGATTGAAAGAGGAATTGCTCGGTCTGCTCTTTTGTGTAGGGTGCTTCGATATTGTATTTTCGAATTCGACAAAAGTTTTGTAAAGCGGTTCCAAATCACTGACTGTCATTTTTCTAATTCTTTGTATTCATTCATACTCACAACTTCAATCTACCATTCTCTATTTTCCACAAAAGCCTCCCACCATAAAAGACGGAAGGCTTTTTAACCTTGTACTATCTTATTGCCCTTCGGTCACGGGTATCGCTCGCAAAACTCGCTCATCTCAACAACTCTTCCAGACCTGCTCTACTTTTAGTATCAAAATAGTATCACTCAAGAGTGCTCCTGTAAAACGCCGAAACGCTGCATGTTTCAAACGTTATACGACAGAAACGCATTTGTTACCTATTCCAACTCGGGTATGGGATAGCTTGAACTGATTGTTTTTCTAAGGATTTTAATGAATTTATTATCGATATTTTTCAAAAATCGCTTCCCGTTTTTATGCCACTACCAAATTTCTGGAGTCAAAATGGAGCCAAAGATACCAGTCATTGTTCTTCACATATCGCGCTTGCTGTGCTTGTTTTAATGATTCAACTTTTCTAATCGATATTTTGTCATCTTCTTGAACTTGACTACACAGAATTGGTGACAACGGATCATATTTTACAGCATTTGTTTCCTACGTTGAACTATAATTAGCATAACAATATACATCCATTTTTACATGTATTATAAGTACCTATTTCAACACTTTCAACACATCCGCATTTCATCCGCTGATTTTATCTTTGGTACCCGATTTACATCCAATAATTTTTTTCAATCACCGCTCATGCAACAATATAACTATGGGTTCACAATCGTCCAAATTATTTTTCATCAACTCATAATATTATTATCAGTTGCCATTTTGCTCAATTCTCATACCGCAGTTCATCATTTATTCATGACTTGATAATCCACTTTTTACCGAGATTTGTCCACCATCTTTCAACCTCTATATCGGTAGGAAGGAGGAATTGGCCTGATCAATTGTCCCTCCGTTGTTTCATAACCTGCACGAAGGGTAAAGTCCTTTTCAAACCGTTTCTTGTAACCTCTTTCCAGTCACTTCCAACGTAAACAGTTTTCCCTTCTCTAGGGGTAGTTATATCCTGGCAGTATAGCCATTTGAGACCATTCTTCTTGCTTTCCTTCCGCAGATTCCTTTTTATAATAAAGCTGCATCCGGTATCTATCAGATACAGCTACATTATCAATAGAATCATTACCTGAAGCAAGCCTTATCAAAGAGGTTTATCAGTAGCTTCTTACAGACTTATTGTCTCGAGAAGAATTCCACTGTACCGTTCTGTGCATGCTGTTTTTCCTTCACGAAGTTCAGCTCACTGCATAGCCTTCAGTACCATCCAGTAAGCCACCATTGTGCATAACCGTCAAAAGCCATATAGGTTCTTGAAACGCCCTGCTTTTGAAGTCTTGAATTGTCCATAGGCATAACATCAATGTCCACGGATACCACTGCCGTCGGAAGCGCACCACATAATATCTCCATTCTTAATCTGGTGCTGAGCGGTTCTTAGTCACATCCATATGGTTAAGTTTTTGGTGAATTTGCTTTTTGTCAAGCAGTGCTCATATTCAAGTTCTTCTGAACATCGGTGCATTTCTATACATTACATCCCTTTCTGCACTACATTAAAGCCCTTTTTCATTCTGTGGGTACTGTTTGGTACACACTGTTTTCAGCTCTTTTATCCCAGAAATAACCCGTGCCTCGTTTATATCCGTCCGTCACAGGCTTTTTAGCTATTTTATACGCATTAGCTGATATACATCTACATCAAATTTAATCCAATATCCAAATCTTCTTTCAAAATACTGGAGAGTTGAATACTGTACACAGTCTCCTGATTTACGAGAGCTTACTCCGTCCTGCTTTAGCTTCTTTATATATAATGTAACCTTTTGCATTTTACACACTTAATCTTGTAGTCTTTTCACTCATAAGCATCAAGCTCTTTCTGTCTTAAATCGTGGTTCTCTATTCCTTATCAATATAGCTTTTTCCTAATAGTACAACTGCCTTTGAAAAATCAACTCCCGCAATGGGTAGCTTTATCAGTCCACCACAAAACATAGGGATGGTTTATACGAGATCTCAAAGGTGTAGCAGAATTGAACACCATCTATCTACCAACACAAACCTCTTCTTAGCGTCTTTTCTCCTACGAGTAGAGACAACCCCTGTAAGAAGCAGGAGTTGTCTTCTCAGTGACTTTTCTTTTTATTTTTACTTGGTCACTAATCTCAACTTTAATAACTCTATGTCAGTCCATCCCACTGGAAATAAAATAGGCACAGAAAAGCACATAACTGAAAATTCTATGATCTTAAGTCATATTGCTTCACTACTCTCTTTTGAATGTGCCAGACAAATCAGGGTTGTTAAGCTTTAGTTATTAGGATCAAGGTTCCATTTGTAGTCTTTTGCTGCGCATCATCCTTCCTTGGTAATATTCGAGTCAGGTTTTTGCTGAATGAATATAGCCATGCTCAGGAGAGGCTCGCCGTGGCATATTTCCACCGTTATGAATGCACTCCGGAACACTTCTCTACCATTACCACAACTGCATCCTCTGCTTCTTCACTTCAAAAACATCTAAGCCCATACCCGTGGCTTTGCTCTACATCATTAACGATATAACCAGCCATATAATGTTGCTGTGATTTTCCACATCATGGCAAACATACTACTGACGCTTCCCAAACTTGCAGGATTCATCGTGACTATCATTTTCCTATATAGCTTATTCCATTACACTCTGAACATAGTGATGAATTGATGCTTTGTTCAATTGCCCTGCAACTGTAAATACTTGTTTCTTTTTAATTGTAATGTTCATACTTCTTCCTCCTCTTACACTTAGTGCTACTCGTGAAACTAATTGAACAGTTTTACCATTTCTTACCTCTGGAAGGTAGATCATAAGTTCTTAAAAGCTGTTCCAAATGAATCTGATGACTCATATCAATCTAAATGCAATATCAATAATCTTGTCATCTGTATCTCTTAACATAATCATGCTTCAATTGTCTCTGCTTCTTAAACATTCTGGGAAGCGTTGTTTCAGTTAGAATAGAAACAAGCGACTGAACATAGAATAAGTATCAGATAACTGGTTACTTTCTTTCGTGATTTCATCATCGAGAACTGTTTCAAGATAATCAATCGTATTGTTAAACGACTTGATAATATTCATTTTGATTTTCCTCCTTTCTTTCGGTTTATTTTAGTATAGAGGAAGGTTCTTTTCCTGCCCTACAGTATTCGTACAAAATTTGTAGGTTTGTATAACGCTAAAGACTTGCAACTTGCTAGCTCGACAACTTCTACTTTGTCGGTATATAAATAACCTAAGTGACGCTCGAATGATAACATTTCAGACTCGCTCCGGCCTCACTTCCGCTCCGCCTAATGCGCTCGCTTAGGAATTTATCATTCAGGCTGGCACTCACTCAGACTTATGAAACTAATAATTTATGAGTTTTATTAACCAACAAAGTGACGCTCGAATAATAACATTTCAGACTCGCTCCGGCATCCGCTTCGCTCCGCCTGATGCGCTCGCTTAGAATTTATCATTCGTAGCTGGAACCTTAAATTAATATATAATAACTCAATGCCAAATTAAAGACCACCCACCACCCCATCAATGATGCGTTTGTTTGTTGTCATTCATCAATTAACAACCAGGAACTAATGCCGCATAGTTCGCTGTTTCGCTTTCCTGACTTCGTGCTTCGCACTGTCAATTACGGACAGCTATTATAGGCAGGACTAACACACGCTGCTTCGCTGCTTCGCAGCTTGCAAAGTACAGTCACTGTAAAAGCGGCGCGTAGGTTTTCGTCAACGAACTATTCTTAACAGCACGTCTTACAGAAAAATGGTCTGGACATTTTATTAGTGGAGGCGTAACTTGAATCAACAAACAAACCCATCAGCCCGACAACTTAAATTTGTGACTCTATATCACAATCCTCCCACCAAAATGATGGGGTTGCTTACATAAATATATTGCCTCGAGTTCATCGTTCCAGGAGGTTTACTTGTGATATCATAGGTACCCTGTTCACTCCTCTGACTTCATTGATTATCCTGCTTTACCTTCTGAAGTACTGCCCAGGTATCTCCTTTCAGCTTCAGCCGCTCATAAAGTCAGTGGTATCTACTGCTCTTAGAGCAATGGCATAGTCGTAGGTTCTTTCATCACCCATTACCTACTGCACGCATATTGGTGAGGCTGCAGAGTACTGACCTATAGACTTGTCCAGACTGCGATTTACTATCCTCTCTAGGTCATCTGCATCACAGACTATCTTAACCTTCTGCAGTTACCTCTCTATTATTCTTATTCCAAGGCCTGGGCCTGGGAATGGCTGGCGGAATCACAGCCTCTCAGGTATACCAAGTTCAAGCCCACCTTTCTTACCTCATCCTTGAAAGAGGATTGCGAAGTGGCTCAATAGTTTCCTTAAAGTCAACATAGTCAGGAGGTCCGCCTACATTGTGGTGAGACTTGATGACTCAGACTCGCCTCACCGCTCTCTACCACGTCAGGGTAGATGGTTTCCTGTACTAGGTAGTCAACTGTTCCGATTTTCTAGCCTCTTCTTCCAAATACACGGATGAACTCTCTCTATTATCTTAGCATAGCCTCAGGCTCATTTAACTCCTGCAAAGCTTATCGTAGAATCTCTGCTGTGCATTTACTCTTATAAAGTTCAGCTCTTAGCTGCCATTTGGGCCCAAATACAGCCTCTACCTCATCTCCTTCATTTTTAGACAGAAGTAAGCCCATGGTCTACAAAATACGCGATCAGCTGCTTGCCTACTGCTTTGAAAGAAGAACTGCTGCAACGGAGGTCACCTCCACCTGAGCACACCGAGCACCTTTTCCGTCTCAACTCTTTCTTTGATTTCTTTTCACAGCTGTTTTCCACAAAACGCAGGCATCTTCCAGTCGCCTACGCAGCCACAGATAGCTTATGCACAAAGTTAGAAAAGCATCTCCTTTGCCGTACTCTGTAGGAGAGACTTCAGGATGAAAACTTCGGATGCTCTAAAGCCCTGCTTCTACATTTTCAATAGCCGCATTGGCTGTAGATGCGGTGTGGGCAATAGACTTAAATCCATCTCCAAGCTTTAGTATACACAGCTCATCCACTATCGACTACTCAGGGATTCCTGCAAAAAGCTTTGAAGTATCAGGTCTCTGTCTTTCCATATTCTCTGTCTCTGCCTTTTCAACCTTGCCACCAAGTACATAGGCTGCATGCTGAGCACCAGTAGGGAAGATCAAGCACAGGGATGTGAGCTCGAAATAATTCCTCTCCCGTAGCATTTTCTCATAACACTGCTAGGCCCTCCTGTAAGACATGTATCTTAGGGTTCATTTCTTTTATCTTAGATAACTCAGTCTTGTAAGAATATATTTCACAATAAACATTGACTGCACTCTTCTTGCAACCAGCTGATTATGCCATCACAAAATCGTTGCAACAACTAATTCTTTTTCCTTGGCTCCTTTTTGGTTTTGATGATTAGCATCCTTTAAAGAATGCCTATAGCGAGATAAGCCTCGTAAATATCAGCCTTGCAGCTTATCTCCCAAAGGTGCATGCATATTCACTAACTGCAACTCCTGAGTCAATAACCTCCATATTGTAAGCAGCTGCTGCTATAAGCGATGGTTTCACCTACCCTGGTCTCACCTTACCAAGCTCTGCGGTCTGGAGTAACATTGTTGTCCTTCATTATCTTTCTCATGGCATCTAGCCTCAGCAGAGCCTCGTGGCTTCACTCTTACGAGAGCCTGTATGTTTGTTAAATACAATACCTTTGCAAAATAAATGATATTCTTTTTCTCATTTACCCCAGGATAGTTTGGATCAAGGCTCACTTGCCCATCTGATGAAACATGCAGTGTGGCAAGGCTCTTCTAAGATCAAAGCTCGTTGTACTCTCCCACAGATTCATAACCTCAGCCACTACATTTTCCAAAGAATCTTGACTCCATACCTGTAGCACCTACGATGCCGATTTGCTTCCTTGTCCACAAGAGGCAGCAAGCTGTCTTTAGAAGGTGCAGGTGCATCAAGGACAGCTTTAAGGAAGTATAAGCACATACTCTGTCATCCTGTCCATAGCCCATTATCATACTGCTGTCAAGGCCGTAGTGCTAGCCTTTCCTGCTGGAGACTATTTCAAGGTCTGCGGAAATAGAAAGTCCTCTTACTATTCCGTACTTATCCTTTAATATCTTAAGAATATTGGCTTTTACAGCCTCTTTTTCTTCTCCCTTAAGAGCATGCTTTACAAGCATTACGTTGGGTCTTCTCCCTCAACCACCCTTGGCTGCTGTCTTTTTGCATCTGGTCAGCAGAAAGATGGATGAGCAAGTCTGTAATACCAATAACAGGGGCCTTCTTCTTCCTCACCGATACAGATATTTACAGCTTTCCATCTTCCTTTACACTACTCCGTGATGTTGCAAGAGGAAGTGTTACCCACTGGTACTTCTTGATACCACCATAATAATGTGTATCCAAACATAGCAATTTTCAGTATCCTCATAAGAGGTACCTGCTTTTGCATCTATTCTAGGGTGAGTCTATATGGGCTACAAGGATATTTGGACCCTCTGCCATAGAGCTTCTTGCAATGACAAAAGTACCAGTGCCCTGCCCATATTTTGACATACAGACCTTGTCGCCTGCTTTTTAACTTTTCTTCTTTCCAATGAAGTCAGCAAGATTCTTATATCCTGCTTTCTCTGCCTGTCTAATTGACTCATCCACACATTCTCTCTCTGTGCAATCAGAAATGAACTGTCTGTAGGTTTCACTTAACTCAAAGCAGGCTTCAAGTGCCTGTTTATCATACTTTTCCCAAGCACTCTGCCTTATCTCCTTTTGTCTTCTTTTCTGCTTTCTTTCCGTCTGTCTTTTGCTGCCATTTTGTCTCCTTTCAATCCTGTATATTAACCCTATATTTTCAATTTTACATTTTATCTATCGAGCATACTACAGGGTTTTCACCACTTTGACTGATACATTAATCTATCTTGCAAATTATCCCTATAATATGCTATATTGTATGGAGAAAGAGTACCTCATGAACATGTATACTCCCTAAAGACTTGGTGCTGATGTCCATAAGGACTCACCTATCTTGTATGTCGGACAAGATAAAATCTTACTTTTTTCTTCAGGTAAGTAAGAATGTTTATAAGCAGAACTCGAAGGACATCACGTGCTAATATCCCCAGGAAAAATCATAATGATTTCATAATCTGTCATCACATCCCTCCTTCGTATAGTTATACTTAGGGAGTTTTTATTTTACCACAGATGCTCTCCAAGAATATTCCACCCTCTGTTTCATTCTTTCAACTTTTGGTTTTATTCAAATATAATATTAACGAATTTCTATAAATAAAAGGACTGTGCTTTCACACGACTATCAGACATGCTGTACAACAAGAAAAGCTTTCGCATTTTCACATAAAAGACCGCTATTTCTGGCGGTCCTGATTATTATGCATAACTAGTATTATCTAAGCAATGAAGAACACCCTAGGTAGACTGGTTAGCCTGTGCAGCGTTGACTGTCCTGCCTGAGCAAAGAATGTTATTCTGCTCAGGTTAACCGTCTGTAGAACATCTGTATCACAGATACGTGACTCAGCTGTGTGATTCTCAGATACGTTGTCAGGTTTGCAGTGCATGCTCAAGACGGTTCTGAAGGCACCAGGTCTGATCTCAGATCAGAAACAACTAGTCACTCCTGGAATGCCTCGATAGCAGACTCTCTCCATCCTGAGTTGAGATCACAGATCAGCTGCACCAATTGTAGCTGCATCCATGTTACCGATGCTGATTTCAATTGTCTGATCCTTAAAGAGCACCTACCGTGGATCTTCTTGTCAGTAAACTCACCATCGAGAAGGTTCTCGTGTGTTGAACGCTGTTGTACTCTTTGATACGGTCAATTTCAGATGTAGAGCTGTTACTTCCTTCTGGATTGCGCCTCTGTCGTCCTCAGTATTGGTATCGTTCGCTGCCTGAACTGCAGGCTCGTTCATTCTCTGAAATTATGAGGTGTGTCTCGTTAAGAGCACCTGTCCTGCTACCTGGATAAGTGATATACCATCCTGTGCGTTAGCTGAAGATCTGTTAAGACCTCTAACCTGGCTTCTCATCTTCTCAGATATTGAAAGAGACACTGCTGCATCATCTGCTGCTCTGTTGATCTTGTAACCTGATGAAAGCTTCTCCCGAGAGACTTTTGCCTGTAATGAGCTTGTGATACCAAGCTGTCTGTTTTGAGTTCATTGCTGTGGATTGTGCTGTCTACTACCATAATAATTTTCTCATTGAATTAACTATCAGCTTCCTTGCCCGCTATTTTTTGTTATTTTGTAGAGTGAGGCTTCAACTAGAAGCTCCGGCCGTAAAGCTCTGTATTCTCTTCCTCACATAATATATATATCGGCGGTGGAATCCAAAACTTAATAGATAACTTTAATATTTTAAAAATATTTATAAAATCCTTTTACTGCAGTAAATCACCTATTATTCTATACTTTTAACGGGGTGACAGCATTTGTGAATACCCTTCTTTTATAATTCTAACAGTCAGGTTACAATTCTTGCAATATGCAATTTAAAATTTTCAAAAGAAATTTCGTGATTTTGTAACACAAGATGTAACATAAAAAGTGTGTCTCGCACACACTTGCCTGACGGTGCCGTAAGGCAAATTCCCTACCGCGAGCTGTGCATCCCTCGGAGAGTGTTTGACAGGTAATTTCGGAGAATTTCTGTCAAATAAAAAGACCATATCTCTAGCAGCCTTTCTCATTATGCGTACCTTAAGATTATCTAAGCAATGAAAGTACACCCGTGTAGACTGGTTAGCCTGTGCACAAGCATTGACTGTCCTGCCTGAGCAAGAATGTTGCTTGCTGAAGTTAACTCATTTCTGTAGGAACATCTGTATCACGAATACGTGACTCAGCTGCCTGTGTGTTCTCAGATACGTTGTCAAGGGTTGAGTACTGTATGCTCAAGACGGTTCTGAAGAGCACCAGGGTCTGATCTCTGCGATCAGAAACAACTGAGTGCTCCTGGAGATGCCTCGATAGCCAGACTCTGCTCCATCCTGACGTTGTTAGATCCTGATCAGCTGCACCGAGTGGCAGCTGCGTCCATTACCGATGCTGATCAATTGTCTGATCCTTAAGAGCACCAGTGGATCTTCTTCGTCGAGTAAAACTCACCGAGAAGGTTCTGATGTATTGAACGCTGTTGTATCTTTGATACGGTCAGTTTCAGATGTAAGGGCTGTTACTTCAGTCTGGATTGCGCCTCTGTGCGTCCTCGGTGATTGAGTATCGTTCGCTGCCTGAACTGCAGGCTCGTTCATTCTCTGAAGTATAGAAGTGTGTCTCGTTAAGGCGACCTTCTGCTACCTGGATAAGTGAAATACCATCCTGTGCGTTAGCTGAAGATCTGTTAAGACCTCTAACCTGGCTTCTCATCTTCTCAGATATTGAAAGACCTGCTGCATCTGCTGCTCTGTTGATCTTGTATCCTGATGAAAGCTTCTCTGAAGACTTTGCCTGTAATGAGCTTGTGATACTCAAGCTGTCTGTTTGAGTTCATTGCTGTAAGATTGTGCTGTACTACGTAATAATTTTCCTCCCTGAATTTGTATTCAGCTTCCTTGCTGAATAGTTAATATAATATAGTTATAAAACTTTTGGCCTCTCTTTAAGGCCATACACTCCTTTTGATTAATAGCAAGTTTTACCTTCACAATATATATCATCGTTTTTCAAAACTTTTAGTATTTTATAATTATGTCCACGAAAATATTTGTGCCATCACACTACCATTCATATTGCTGTAGTATTTTGTGACTGCATTGCTGTTTTGAGGTTATAGCTTCGAATCTTGTCCTTACCTTTAGAAACCTTAAGGTCCGAACTTAATCTGGTTTCTTCTTTCGCGAGCTTCTATCTCCCTCCCTTATCTACAAGTGTTCTGATTGAATTCTGAAGCTTCTCTATCTTATCTCTATAGGCCTCAAGTTCTCATAATCATTTTCCTGCTCTGTTATACAGTAAGCTCAAAGCCTTCATCAAGCTTATTTATCTCTTCAATCAACGCACTTTTTGTTTGTAGTAAGATTGTCAAAGTTCTCTTCATCAAATTCCTCTTTTGCTAAGCAGGGTTTCCTGTGCCTTTGTAAGTTCAAGCACCTCTTCAAGTTTCTTTTTCCTTTCTTAACCAGAGAATCAGCCATAAGTTCTAGTAATTTTCCCACTTCTGTATTCATTATGAATTCTTTTGCTGCCTTCATTACTTCTACCCATACGTCCCTCATTCCTCTTATATCCTCAAGGGCTTCATTAAGCTTATCAGCATCCTTTCTGATGTTAGCCATAAGCAGGTTTCTTAATATGCTGTGGTAAATGATATCAAAATCCTTAGCTACCTTATATTTGAAGTCCAGGGGTTCCCTGAAGCTCCCATATAATGTTCTGCGCTTTAATCAGGTTATTGTTTGCCTTCTCTACGTTCTTCTCCTCAATGCCGGCCATTGCCTGGTTACAAAACTTGATAGCTCCATTGTAGAGCATAAGTGTAAGCTCAGCAGGCGTAGCTGTATTTATTGATGCTCCTGATAAAGACTAGCTGCGTTTGTCATCGTACTCCTCAAATGTATGTCTGTTACTAATTACAAAGTATATATCGGATAAAGCAGAAACTTTACTTTAGATGCTTTAAAATTTAATTTGTGAAATATTATTTTACCATTTGTGTTTTATATACATAAAAATCACGAAATGCGAATAGAAAACTATTTACCTTATAGTGGCTTCCCCTCTTTGCATTCAAAAGATACCATAATCATAGTATCTCTTCGTAATCTTTTATTATCTTCCAATCATACTCTGAAGCTTGGCGCTCTGAGCATTCATGGTAGCCATAGTTTTTCCATAGCAGCGAACTGCTTGTAGTACTTGTCTTCCATCTTGTTTAGCTTGTCTTCAAGTGTGGTATATTCTTTCTTGTATGTAGTAGAGCTGTACCATCTCTTATCGTTATAGAGGTCATCGCAGATGAAAGGCTGGTACCCTTCATTACATCAGTCATCTTATCATAAAGATTTTTCATTATTCCTGAAGAGCCTCTGCTGTTTCAGCCGGGATTCTCTGTAAGAGCCTTCTTTCAGCTTGTCTTCCCTTTTGCAGAATATACTCCGTCCTCAGAATCTCCAAATATATGAAGCAGTCCCTTTTCTTTACTATAATCAGAGAGAGGTCCTAACTCCAAAGCTTGCGAGGCTGTACTTGGTTCCGCCTTCGCCGTTTGAATCAGCTCCAACCTTTACTGAGGTCTGCATAGCTTCTCTCATACCGTTAAGTACATTGCCAAGCTTCTCATCTCTTCTAAGAAGGGAATCCTTTATCTTCTTTTCCCAGTTCTCAACGTCCTTTTCAGACATGTCCTTCTTCTGGTCAGCTGTAAGAGGAGAATATCCTCTTGAAGAACCTGCATAGTAGAGGCTCATTCATCTCTTTTTAAGAGAGTTATACTCTTTAATAAAGCCCTTGAAGTTGTATATACTAGGTCTACGTCAGTAGTAGCACTTACTGAGAACACTCTTTCCAGCATCACCTAAGTCATAGTCAGCAGTGGTTCCTGACACGGTTATATTAAGACCGTTAATGGTGTTGGTGTTTGTAGCTGTCTCGTACTCGGTACCGTCTACCCTAAAGATAGCATTCTTTGCATCTAGCTTGGTAACTCCTGAACCTGAAAGAGCCCGAGTTTTTCAAGTCCACTTGTCATCACTCACATCGTTTTAGACTCCTTAATCTCAAAGCATTGGCTAAGCCGCTCTCTTTTTGAAGATAAGTAAATTCTCTGCTGCTTGGTATCAAGACTTGCGTGTCATACCAGCCTTCTTAGCAGCATTGAGGAAGTCTCCAACTGTGGTATCACCGTTTTACCTCTAAGGTATGCTCCTTATCGCCTACCTTGAATGTAATCCTCCTCACCAGCTCAGAATCCATTGTCTGTAAGCACTGAATCCTTACTGAAATCTTCAATATCTGTTACCTTTGCACGTTACGCTCTGGGATGTAGCCACCTGCTTAACCTGTATCTTATGTGCTCCGTCAGAAGCAGATGGTTCACCGGTAACCTTAACTACACCTTCATTTGTGCTTGAAGTCTTCTTAGTTGTACAAGCACTTGAGAATCTAAGCGCAGATATCTTATTGGTATAAAGAGAATAAAGCTTGGTATTAAGCTCTTTCCACTTTTCCTGTTTCCATTCAAGCTTGGTCTTCTTTCCACTCAACCTTGTTTAACCTGGTTCTCTGCGCATCCATAATCTTTTACGATCATGGCATCAGTATACACGTGCCAGAGTTAATTCCTGAAGAGTCTTATTGGCATATCAATTCCTCCTTACCTTTTTCGTCAACAACTATACCTGCCAGATCATCTTATTCTCTCAAGTATACTTTTGTTTTTATCAGGCGGAATCTCTTTGATTAGTTCTCTGGTTATCTCATCACTATACCTTTATGGAAATCTTCCGGTTTCCTTGTTATCGAAAAAGCTAACCTTCTGTAACCGTTTGACTGCTTAATCCTCTCCATTCGCCTGGTCAGTTGCGCTCTTTATGCGGTTCTCATCTTCTGAGTCCGCAATCCCGTTTTCGTTTCCCTGGTTGTCAGTCTGTCCAACATACCCGTTCTTGGCACGACCGGTAGTAGCTACGTCGATGTCAAATTTAGTCTCTCTCACTTTTTGCGGGGTAGCTAATATTGCCGTTTAGTTCGATGCCAGACTGACTTACAGCATTAGGCATCACTTTAAGACTCATTTGTTCACCTCCATCAAACTTAAATCATACAATCCTTTTGCATAGTTGAAATAGTTTTCAAACATAGAATACGCTTTCTATAAGTCTTATCAGCAGTATCAGGGTAAACTTAACCCCTCCTATATTTTATTCGAAAAAATTTTGTTTATATCCTTCATACCCTTCTCTGAAGCATGGGAAGCCTCTCTATTAGACTCCTGTATCTGCTCGAACAGTTCTTTTTCTATATATCACAACGCTCTTAGGAGCCTTGATGCCCAGACTTTTACCTGTTCTCCCTTTTACTTCAAGGATGGTAAGCTCAATGTCATTTCCGATAATGACACTTTCACCGGAGTTTCCTTGATAAAGCTAACATTCCTATTCCTCCTCTTACTTATTTTTCTCTGCCTTCATTTTCTGAACTGATTCGTAGATACTAAACTTAATAGGATAGTCCTCGTTATTTACTATAACCTGTATTCCCTTGCGGTTTACAGGATTGATATCATAGGAGCCCTGAAGTTAGCAGTTGTCTTGCTAGGGTCCTCACTTGGAATAGTAATAGTTAAAAATGTAACAAGCTCTTCATCCTTAAATTCTCCGAGTGGCTTTGAAAGCTCATCTTCAACAACCGGCTCATATACAGCAGTAACCGTATATGGGTTGATTACTAGGAAGAGCAAGCTCTGCCATATCAAGTGACTGGAACCAGGAAATGAGGCCCTCAGAACCCTTTTCAATGTCATAAATAAGTGTCCAGCGTTTCATATCCTCAGAACCCATAATCCCATTGTCAAAATGTAAGGATTTTCTCATCTTCGATATCAACTTCTCAAAAAAATCTTGTCTTTACAAAGCATGTTTTCCACCTCTTTCATTTAGGTTATATTGTTAATGTTTATCTTAAAAAGTCCAATAATGAATTCTGCTACCTTTGCACCTGCCTGAAGAGATGCATTGTATATTACATTCTGTGCATTAAAAGTTAATAATAGTCTCAGCAAGATCCGCATTCTCATTATTTGACATAAGGTCGGTAAAATCATCAGTTTGACCGGAAAGTCTCTCTTCCGTAAGGTCCAGTCTTGCATCGCGGCTACCAAGGTCTGCGATAGACTTATTTACTACATCCTGATAATCTCTTATGTTATTAATGGCCTTGGAAAATCTCTCCTGCATAACCTTTTTCTTAAGGGTAAGCTCTGTATTCATAGCCTCCTTAAGCTGCTTAAGGCTAGCGAGGTCATTCTCGTCTGTAGTATTGCCTATTACCTTGTCTACCTCTTTTGATTTTACTTTCTACCAGATTCACATCCTCAATGCTTGTAAGAATTCCGTCAAGCTCTCTGCCAAGGTCCTGAGTAAGTGCATCCTTTGCCTGAGTATTTATCTGAAGTCTCTGGTTGAAACTTACCTCATACTCTATATCCTGGTCTTCCTTTTTGTAGTTGATTATCTTACTTTCATCTTCTGTAAGATTACCATCCGCATCAAAAGGAGTTGCTGTGCAGTCAAAATAGTGTTCAGGACGAACATCGCCAGTCTGGAATTCAGTCTTATTATACACTACATTGAAGCTTTTTGCACTCTTAAGATTTTCATAAGCTTCATCAGAAAGAATGAGCTCTCCTGTGTCAGCTATGAACTTTGCTCCTGTCTCAGGCTTTTCATAAGCTTTTGAATCTTTAGAGGTGAGTACCTCTCCATTTTCATTTGTAGACGTTATATCAATGGTATCCTCATTGCCATCGGCATCCTTCACTGTAAGCTTTGGAAAATCATCTGAGGCAGTATCAAGGTTCTTGTATGAAAGCCTTATATAATTTACTGCCATATTCTCTGCGTGCTCAGTAAAATCATTGGTGCCGCCAGGTTCATAGTCCTTAAGGGAGAAGCCGCCGTAAGTCCTAAGGCTGTTTTTGATGGATGTCTTATCAAGCTCTTCAGTAATTGTATACTGCTTGCTCTTATCATTTTCAAGGTATGTAAGGCTTGTATCTGTCTTATAGCCCGTAAACACGTATCTTCCGGCGTAGTTGGCATCTCCTTCCTGGTATATCTGCTGTCTGTACTGTGCCATTGTCTTCATTATGCTTGCACGGTTCTCAGCAGTAAGACTGTCCTGGGAGCCCTGAGTGGCAAGGCCATGAAGTGTTTTGCAGATGTCTGTCACCTGAGTAAGTGCACTTTCAGTTACCTCCAGCCAGCTCTTTGCATCCGGAACATTCTTCTTATAATACTGCCTTATCTCAGTAAGATTGTTACGAAGCTTTAGTGCCCTGACTGCCACAACCGGATCATCAGAAGGACGCTGTATCTTCTTTCCTGTCTGATACTGTTCCTCTATACCCATAAGATTGAGCTTGTTAGTATTTATATTAGCCAGAGTATTGTTGGTCATTATCTGGTTGGTAACTCTCATCATAGCCTTAAGTCCTTTCTATATCACTATCACTTTGAAATTAAACTGCCATTTCATTAATCAGCTTATTATATATTTCGTTCATTACTGTAATTACTTTAGCTAGAAAGATTATAACAATTTCTAAATTTAACCAAATCCATAGCTTCTTCATCGCTGTCAACGCCTGCAAATAGAGAGCCTTTGGTTTATTAATTGCCTTAACCATCATATCCTGATTTTTGCAAATGTTTCTGCTGTCTTTGCGCCTACACCTATATCAGATGTAAGTGACTGGTAGAATTCCTCAGGCTTACCATGGTCAAACATGGTTCTATCCCTCTGAAGGCTCTCAAGCTTCTTCATTACATCTGTATTCTCTATACCCTCAGATATCGTGCTGGCTGCGCGCAATGAGGCTTGGATTTTCCTTAAATGTCCTTGTTACGGAATAATTGTGCAGCAACCAGCCTATAGTAGGTCTCATCATCTGATGAGAACTCTGTTATTTCGTTGCCGCTTTCATCCTCAGTTCCAGGCACCTTGAACTTATAGTTCTCACCTGTGGTCTTGTCAATACCATTAAAGAAGTCTTCTCCCTGATTGCCGTCAAGGTCCACGCCTGTCTTATGCACCCTCATTAAATTCTTTTGAGAACTTTCTTACAAAGGTGTTTAACTGGTCCATATAATAAGGAATTCCCTAAAAATTAACCTGCTCGCCTATCTTCGCCACCACCTTTGAGTCCTCGCTTATGTCCTTAGTGATAGGCTTATCTTCCTTTAGCTTAAAAATGTATTTATATTTATCTTTTCCCTGTGTCGTCTTTCTCAATCTTTTACATCAAAGCCGGTATATTCATACTCTTCACTTCCTAACTGTATACGTCCCTCTGGGAGGGAAGTTCATTTCCTCGATGCTGTTGATGTTGGTATCTTCAAGCGTAATCTCTGTATCGCCCTCTGAAGCCTCTTTTACGTGACATCTAAGTGACGCCATATTGTTACCGTCACGCATTTCAAAAAGGGCACCAAGCTTACCGCTCCAGGTGGCTGTTATGCGCTAAATCCCTGACCGTCTGACCAGGTCACATCATACAGACCCTCTACGTCGTTTATATTGCTTATATAATCTCTTGGCACTACATCAAGCTTATTGGCTCTGTAGTTATTTTACAAGATAACCGCCATTTATCTTAACTGTATAATGAGTAACTCCCGCAAGCTTTCCATCAAGAGCCTCACCTATTTTCTCCTCCTTAACACTTACGCTTGTAAGCTCTGAGAGTTTGTCCACAAGGAGGTTTCTCTGGTCACGAAGGTCGTTTGCAAAGCCTCCGCTTACCTCTACCATATTTATCTGCTTGGTAAGGGTTTGCAATCTGGTCTCCGTATGAGTTAATGGTATCTACGGTATTTTTAATAGCGAAGTTAACTTCATTCTGAGTGTTTTTAAGTTCTCAGATACATTGTTAAAATACTCGGTAAGAGCATAGGCCTGGTTTACCATCTGTGCCCTTGCAGACTTACTTGTAGGGTCTTTTTCAACCTCTGACATACCATTGAATAGATTCTTAAAGTTGGTATTGAAGCCACCATCCTTAATTTCATTTAAGAAATTTTGGATGTTATTTAAGTAGTAAGACTCTGCTTTCATATTCTCCGTTAACTGTATTGTGCAGAGCGGTATTTTTAAGTCATAATACTCATCTCTTACCTGTGAAATCTTATTGGCAGTAACACCGGTTCCTACCATACCATAGCGCTGTGCGATGGCAATAGGATCCTTTGCCTGACGGTTAACCTGCTGGCGGCTGTATCCTTCTGTCCTTGTGTTAGTTATATTGTGCGCAGTTGTATTGAGCGCAGCCTGATAGGTATGAAGTCCTGACGTACCTATATCCAATCCAAAAAATGTTGATGGCATATATATATCTCCTATTTGTTCACGAATAGGCCTTAACCAAGTCTGGTTACAACATGCTCAAGCATCTCATCTATTACTGTAATATACCTGGATGCCGCATTAAAGGCCTGCTGAAATTTAATCATATGTGTAAGCTCTTCATCTGAAGAGGTCCCAAGCACCTGCTGCCTCTGGTTATCCACACTCTGGGTTGTGGTTTCCTGGCTCTTAGCCATAGCTTTAAGGGTGTGCCCTGTATTGGCTACCTCAGAAGTAAAAGCTGTATAATACTCCATAAAAGTATTCTTCGTAAGTGTATTTGGATTTAATACAGCAAATTTTTCATCCCATACTTTGTTTAGCTTTGCGGCTATATCCATACTGTAATCGCCTGTGTTGGTGTTATAGCTTAAAGGTATGAGAGAAACATTTTCCCTTATCTGCTTATTTACCTCAATTTCTCCCATAGAGAACATCGAGTACTTAGAGCCCTCATAGTTTGGATCATAGTCCTCACTGTTGTAGAGCATTACCTTCTTGCCGTCCATCTCCACATCAAGCTCTTTATAACGAGGCGTGCTCTTTCTATCAAAGAGTGCATTACCCGGTGTTTTAGTTTTATCTGCACTCACTGGTGCATTCTTAGCATCGAGGATGGATACCTTGTATCTTCCTGTAGGATTGCCTAAGGCATCTTTTTCCTCTATCTTATAATCTTCTAAGTCTGAAATATCTATATTAGGGATTTCATCTCCCTCAAGCACCCTGCCCTCTGAATTCTTCCATACCGGAACTCCTCCATCTGTCCAGGTTGCAGTAAGGTTTGGTGCAAGTATGTCATTTATCATAGTAGTAAGACCGTGGATTAACTGGTCAAACTGAGCCTCTGTATTAGTTAAAAGAGAAGGCGCTACGGTATTGTTGTAGTTAACCTTTGCCTGCTCAAAGGCTCTCATCGCACTTATATAATGATCGTCATTTTCGCCCTCTTCATAGTCCTCAGGCTTTGGCTGTACAGGAATGTCTGTATATCTTCCCTGCCTGCCCCTTGCAAGAAGAAGTCCCTTAAGTGAGCCTATATCTGTATCTGCTGCTGATGTTGGAGGGAAGTCAAAGTTAAATACTTCTCTTGGCTCCTTATCGTCATTTATATCAAAGTTCCATACAGGAGTGTGTAATTTAAGTTCATCATCAGTAGTCTTAAGGCCTATCTCATTTACCCCGAATTCGGTTACAAACTGTGTTCCCTCTACTGTAACAAGTACAGAGCCATCTTTGACTTCTTTGTAGCTAACCTTCACGTAGCTTCCAAGTTCATCAAGCAGCTTGTTTCTCTCATCTCTGTAGTCGTTTGCTGACTGACCGATGACCTCTTCCTTGCGGACTTCATCATTTATCTGGTCAAGTCTTACTCCAATCTCATTGATACGCTTCACGTTGTTTTCTATCTTAAGATTGATATCCTGTCTTAGGCTTTTAAGCTGAGTAGTAATTGTATGACAACGCTCGATAAAAGTTCCCGCAGTCTCAACCAAGGAAGTTCTTGCGACCACGCTCTCAGGGCTCTTTCTGAAGTTCCTGAACGGATTTCCAGAGGTCTTGCATCGAGCTCTGGAAGGTTGTACCCTGAAGCTCGCCAAAAAGATTCTCTACTTCTGTCACAATCTCTGCCTGTGCATTGTAGAACCCCTGTCTTCCGCTCTCTCTTCTAAAAGAATCATCTAAGAATCTGTCTCTTAGCTGTCTGATTTTGTCTACGATAGAGCCTATGACGGTTTGGTCCATGTATCTAAGTGTCGCTGTTCTCTCGTATTCCTTATCAACAGTAAGCACCTGCTGGCGTACATAGCCCTTAGTATCAACGTTGGTTAAGTTGTGTGCAGTCGCGTTAAGCGAATTCTGGGCCGTGTTAAGACCCTGAAACTCCCACGCCAAAAGCTTGTCATTAAACTCATATTATATCTCCCTGCTGTAATTAACTCTTAGCATCAAACATCCTGCTATTTTTCACCCTGAAGTTCTACTTCTGAGGATGTATATACTGTCCTACTCCGGAGAAGTCCTCATGCTCTGAAGCAGATTCATATCAAAATCAATCATTTCGAGCGACTGCTTTATAAGCATCTGATTTCTCTCATTAAGCATAGCTAGAAGGCTAATAGTGCTTTTAAAGCTTATCGTGTATTACCCTAAGCTCATGCTGCTCTCTTTCCTGCCCTCTTATCAGATTGATGATAGAAAGGAAGTTTAGTTCACTTTCCTTCTTATTCATAACTACGCCTATATTACGAATGACCTCCTGTCTTTTCTTTTCCAGTTTGCTGATTCTGCTCACTAAAGCCTGCTCTTCCTCAGTAATGCTGGTTAAAGACTGGAGGTCATTTTTACAATTATTCGGGTTTTTCTCAGCGAGAGGAATGATTTTCACTGTAAATCCTTTCCTCTTCGCCTAGGATCCATGATTAGTTCTTCAATTAAGCTCGCCATAGTTCCTCCGATTATTTATTTGCCATCTTCTATTCTAAAAACGTCCCTCTAGAAGTTTATCAGCTATATCTCTTGCAGAAACAGAGTAAGTACCGTTCTCAATTGCAGACTTAAGCTGTGACAACCTTGTCAGTACGGACATCAGAAGCAGAATTCACCGCTGTCCTTGCTACCTGAAATGTCTTAGCTGCATCAGAGATTTTCAACTGTGTCACTGCCCTCTCTCAGTCTTAGCCACGGCCTCAGGCTTTCTTGCCTTGCTAACATTGTAAGCGTTTGAAATCTGTCCAAAATTATCTACTCTCATAACATCACCTTCCATTAATCTGTTTTTGGTTTGGATATAAATTAACCGATAAATAAATCTCCTAACCAAGTTCAATTAGTATCTCTGATTTATTTATCGGCAAAAATTATCATTACTTTAGTCTTTTTTTCTTTTAAAAACTCACAAAAACGAAAAATACTTTCGTTTTGCTAAGACCCCGGATAGTCCAAGGTAGCAAAAATAATCAGCAGGTGTTTCAGCCCTTCTTATAAGTTTAACTCCCCCTGCCTCTGTCCTTAAAAAGCTCTGCTGATCTGAGCCTTCCATTGTAGTTGTAGCTCATTGCAAATCCGTGGGCTCCCTGTATCGTGGATGACCAAATAGTCTCCCATATCAATATGAGGAAGCATCCTGTCGACCGCAAACTTGTCATTGTTCTCACAGAGAGACCGGTCACATCATACTTAAACTCTTCTTTCTCATCTTCCTTACCAAGCACCGTTATATGATGATAAGCTCCGTACATAGCAGGCCTCATAAGGTTTGCCGCACAGGCATCCACACCTATATACTCTTTGTAGATATGCTTCTCGTGTATAGCCTTAGTTACAAGATGTCCGTATGGAGCAAGCATAAATCTTCCAAGCTCTGTAAATATACTTTACATCTCCCCATACCATTTGGCACAAGATTTCTTCAAAGGCTTTTCTTACTCCTCACCTATGACAAAGATATCATTTGGCTCCTGTTCAGGTCTGTAAGGAACTCCCACACCTCCCGAAAGATTAATAAAGCCAATATGAACATCACATTTTTCCTTAAGCTCTACAGCCAGCTTAAAAAGTTCTGTTGCAAGCATAGGGTAATAGTCATTGGTTACTGTGTTACTTACAAGGAATGAATGTATGCCAAATTCCTTTACACCAAGCTCTTTTAAGACGGGTAAATGCCTCAAACATCTGTGCTTTGGTCATACCATACTTTGCATCATTTGGGTTATCCATAATGTCATTGCTTACCTTAAATACTCCGCCCGGATTGTAACGGCAGCTTATTTTCTCAGGTATGCCCTGCACAGTCTTTTAGAAAGTCTATATGGGTTATATCGTCAAGATTGATGATAGCCCCAAGCTCTCTTGCCTTTCACATATTCTTCTGCAGGGTAACATTTGACGAAAACATAATGTTCTCTCCAGTTATTCCACAGGCCTCACTCATCATAAGCTCTGTAAGCGAGGAACAATCAGTTCCACAGCCCTCATCTTTTTAGAATATCTAAAATATATGGATTAGGTGTAGCCTTTACTGCAAAGTACTCCTTAAAGCCCTTGTTCCAGCTAAAGGCCTTCTTTAGATTTCTCGCATTTTCCCTAATTCCCTTTTCATCATAGATGTGGAAAGGAGTAGGGATAGGTCTTTACTATTTCCTTTACCTCATCTAATGTTACAAACGGTATTTTTTTCATAAAACCTCCACATCGGTATACTTGTATACAATATCTACATGATATTATAACAGATAGGCTTTGTCAATCTTTCTATATAGCCTCCTTCTTTTCCTTAGTAGTTGATATGAATACTAACACACAGCCTACAACTGAAATTATGGAGCCTACCACAAGCATTCCATTTGTACCAAGAATATCTATAAGTGCTCCACCAAGAAGAGAAGCAAAAACTATTCCAAGTGTATTTGACATAGTCATATAAGCCTGTCCCTTAACTCTATCACATTCCTCTACAGCGTGGTTTGCATAGTAAACTGTTGCAACTACAAAGGTTGCAAAACCAAATAACTGACAGACCTGTACAAAGTAAAGGCTCATCACATTAGGCACAATAAGGGTGAAAATTATCTTAAGCATAATGCCGACACTACCAACCCTTACCCAGGTGCTGCTGTCTCTCTTTGTGACGAGGAAAGCAAAGCCAAACATAACAGGTATTTCAAATACTGCAGCCAGAGCAAGGCAGACACCCATATTGGTATGAGTTCCACCCTTTAGCATAACAATCTGATATAAAAATGTATTAATAAGATTATGTCCCTACATAGGCACAGACAGCCCCACTAAGAATATAGCAAGTTTAGGGTACTTCGCTAAGAAAGGGCTTTAGTCTCAGTAAGTCCTTTGCCTCCACAGATTCCGATGCCTTTTTGCCTTTCTTAAAGGAAAGAAAAATCAGTACCGCAAGCAGAATGGAGGCTGATATCATAGTAGCAATAGGAACTATGCTTAGGTCATCATCTTTTACAAAAGCTCCCATCGAGTTCACAGTACCGCATAAAGCAAGGAGGCTGTTCCTCTGGCAACTCCGTAATTAATTTCCTTTCCCTGGTTCATCATTTCCATAGCAGAGAGTTGGTAAGAGGCACCATTAGCTGCATGATAGCGATAAGTGCACCAAATACTATGCCTGCTACTAAGAAGAGATGGTTGCCAAGTGCCAAAAGCACACGCCAAAACAAGCTGCAAACCCCGCAATCATGGTGAGCAGAGTTTTTAACTGACTTACTTTTTCCTTATCCGCATAGGCAGATATCATAGCCTGCAATACTGCGGATATTACACAGCCCAGTCCTGAAATTATACCAACTTCTGTATTGGTAAAATTTCTTTTGCAAGTACTGAAGTGTACCCCATAAGGGGAGCGTACATTGCCCACATCTTAACCTGAACAAAGATATAATTCAGTGTAAGATTCTTCTTTTCTTTCATTTTGCACCTGAATCCTTATTATTTATTTTCCCCCAACAATCTGAGCATTCCTAAAAAGTATTACAATCTTCTCATTACAATGTCAAATGTTAGCAACCATCATTCTATGATGCGCTATCGCATAATAACTCCCTATGACTCTGCAAAACACATGATAAAAACAAAAAGCGCGATTATCAATTTGTTTAATTTTCTAAATTTTCTATGTATTTTTAAAAATTTCCACTTAATCTTTCAGTTTTATAGATTGTAAATTGCCTACTCTCTTTACAAACTTCTTAAAAGGCTCTCCTCTTTCTTCAAAGTTCTTAAATATGCCGTAGCTTGCGGCGGCAGGGCTCATGATGCAGGATTTTCCCCTTCTTAGTTATCTTCTTTGCAAGCTTAACTGCTTCCTCAAGGTTGTCCACAAGATGAAGCCTATCTGAATTGTTTAGCTCCATATAGCCCATCTTTATTTCTTCCCTAATCCTTGCCCCGGTAGTCTCCATAAGAATAATATTTGGAACCTTTAGACTTTCAAGGTATTTTATAAGAGGCTCGTAGTCTATTCCCCTGTCCATTCCTCCTATGATGATAGTATCAGTATCACTTTATGGTATTCATCGCTTCTATCGCTGTCGCAGGGAATTGTGGAGATGGAATCGTCATAGAACTTTTAATCCCATCTATATTCCCCACAAATTCAAGGCGGTGTGGGAGAGGTTTATATGTCCTTAGTGCAGCCTCAAAGCCTTCTATACTTACGCCAAGGTCCGTGCAGACAGCGAAAGCTATGGCTATATCAAAGAAATTGTGAAAGCCTCTTAAGGCTATTTCATCTTCCTTTTATACCAAGGGTAAATGTTTTATGGGATATAAGTCTCCTTCTACAAATGTAGTGATGTGTCTCGTCATTTTCAAACTCTTATCATCTCTATTAAAAGTCATAAACCACAGTTACCATGGACTTAGCCTCACCTTTCTTTGGGTATAACCCGGTTCCGCAGTAGAGCCTGTCTCCCTCTTTTTGATTTTCTGTATATGTTTTTCTTTGAAGCTCTGTACTTTTTCAAAGCTTCCATAGTGGTCAAGATGTTCAGGAAAGACATTTAGATATACACCGATATGAGGAGAATAGCTGCCGTATTCCAGCTGATGGCAGGAAAGTTCAAATACTACCTTAGTATCATCCTTTATCTCGTCTATGAGTCCAAAGGCAGGTATACCAATATTTCCAACCAAAACTGTATCAAAAGCCGTTTTCCTTTAGTTCGTGGTAGATGAGGGTTGTGGTAGTGCTCTTTCCTTTGTGCCTGTCACTCCTATAGTCTGTCCTCCATACCTTTAGAAAATACTGAGCTTGAGAAGTAACAAGTGCCTTATACTCTGAAAAAGGCTTAGGAAGAACTACACCAGGACTCTTTAAGTACTATGTCAAACTCATCTATGTGTGAAAGATAGCCATCTCCCGTTGTGTACTTATATCGAGGTCCTTACTTCCTGCTTTAGTGACTATATCCCTTTGCTTCCTGGTATTTGATATCATTCCTGATCTGCAATGCGATTTCACTCCTTACCTCCCTGCCCTTATGCGACTACCTCAAGGTTTAGCTTTCCTTCTCTTCCAAATCCTGTAGAATGAGCACTCCCTGATGTCTCTTCTCTTAATTCTTCTTTAATAAGTTTTATTTTCCATATTATGCCTCCTTTACCTGCTATTATTATAACCTGCCATCAGCTGGCTGTGTCACTGCTGCCAATCCTATGTGCTACATTTCAAGGTATGTCAGCGAGTTCATGTGCTAGCGATAATTAAGTCACGCCTTCAATCTGTCATAGTAGCATGCCACCTAATCGATTGCCAAAGATTAAAATTTCTCATATACTGCAGGAACTGTCATTACGCCTCGTTTAAGATAGATGCTTCACCCTCATTCCGTCTTGAAACAATTCGTCCAGAGCGCGCTATCAGGTCTATGTTTCTCGTACGATGTTCTCCTATTTTCCTCAATCTAATGCTCATTTCTTTGGACGAAAACCTGTAATGTCCTATAGCTCCCTCGTAGAGGCAATACATCCTCTTTCGTATCAGCTGCCAGGACTCGTGATGACGATAATGTCATAGGCACTCGTTATTTGCTAATCTGTCCAAAGCGCCAGCATGAGTTTGCGTCAATGCACTAGCATCTCCACTGCCATTCGGCTAGTTTTGGTACATCAGTAGTAGAACCTGTGCATTATTGTCAAAACAAAGCACATCAGCTCTTACTCGAGTCGATGTGGAATCAAGTCTAATCTACTGGTAGTTCTAGATTCTTTTGCAATCATCATCTACAAGCTTTTGCAAGTCATAGCCTGCTGCGAGAAAACCTCTTGCAACCACATCTGTACATACATAACCTCATCAGTTAGAGAGCGCTCATAGACGGAGCGTTTTATATTTTGGTCTGGTTTCCACATATGCTGGAGCAGTCATGATATCCTGTGTCATCTATTCGAGTCGCCATCTTTATCTGAAGTTGCCTATACTTTGTAACAGTGCCCTGATATTTATTTTCAAGTCTATAGTATGTTGATATCATAACAGCGTACATACAGTTTCTATACGAATGATATTATTAACATAGAGACGAGCGCAAAACTATGTTTAGCGTATTAGTCGATGACGGACCAGATGTACTGTCATAAATAAGTGTGTTCTTGCAGCGTCAACTCATGTGTGAGCGATGCCGCCGGATAGCTCACTTCCATATGCAGCACATCCTCTGAGATATCGTATCCGCAGGGAATCTTTGAAGGCACCTCGCCTGATAAAATAGCACCTGTAATTACGACCGACAGATGCCTTTATATAACAATTACTACCTATCAGCATCGATGAAACAGTGTTAGCACCGGAGCCGTCATTTTCAAGCTTAAACCGGTATAAAAAGTCAAATTGTAAAGCGAAGCCGCCTATAGCCACAGAGTGAGCAAATACAACGCAACTATAGCTGTAAGCAATAAGAATATTGATTGAAGAGATCCATGAGGTATCTTTGAAAGGATCGCCCACTGTATCGCCACTACTGCTGCCTTGTGTGGCTCACTTCCCTTTCCTCCAAAATGTCCCTCTTCTATATATTTCTTAGCATTGTCCCAAGCACCGCCGGCATTACTCATCATGATTGCAAGAAGTACACCTGACGAAAGGGCTCCTGCAAGCATACCACCAAGAGCCTCAGTCCCCCATAACTATACCCACAGGCAAGAGGAGCCACTATAGCCATAGGTCCCGGAAGTATCATCTCTTTTAAGTGCAGCCTTGGTAGAATATCTACACACTTTGCATAATCAGGCTTAGACTTGCCCTCCATTATGCCCTTGTCCTCTCTAAACTGCCTTCTTACTTCCTCTATCATATCATTTGCAGCCCTGCCCACAGAATTCATGGTCATAGCTGAGAAGAGGAAAGGAAGCATAGCTCCTATAAAGAGGCCTGCTATCACAAGAGGATCAAGAAGGCTTATTGAATCAAGCTTTGCTACCTGAATATGATGCAAAGAGTGCAAGTAGCTGTAAGTGCCATGATCAATAGAAAGCCTTTACCTATGGCTGCTGTGGTATTGCCTACTGCATCGAGCTTGTCTGTTATCTCTCTTACCTCGTGAGGAAGCTCACACATTTCAGCTATACCGCCTGCATTGTCTGAAACAGGACCATAAGCGTCTACCGCTACTGTCATAGCCGTGGTTGAAAGCATGCCTACGGCTGCAAGCGCAATACCGTAAAGTCCTGCAAATGCATTGGCTACAAGGATACCTGCTGCAACGCAGATAATAGGCCAAAGTGTAGACATCATACCTACGCCAAGTCCTGATATAATCGTAGTAGCTGAACCTGTCTGCGACTGCTCTGCCATCTTTTTAAATCATGCTTATAATCTCCAGATGTATATATCTCAGTAAGCTTTCCTAGCTATGCCAACTATAAGTCCTGCAATTATAGCAGTGGCAGGATTGTAGGTATTAGACATCTTACTCATTACAAATGAAGCAATGATAACTATGATACCGCTCACATAGGTTCCTGCATTAAGTGCTGACGCAGGGTTGCCCCCTTCTTTGCCCCCTACGAACATAATGCCAAGGATTGAGGCGATTATGCCTATAGCTGATAGAAGTAATGGGAACAGTGAGCCCATATAAGGGTCAAGAGCAAATTCTGCTCCTATCTGCGGTGTAATCTTTGGAATAACTACAGCTAAGGTAATGGCTGAAATGATTGAGCCTACATAGGATTCAAAAGGTCTGAGCCCATTCCCGCAACATCACCACATTGTCCTCATTGTCTGCAATAACTGCAGGGGTTTCTAGGATCATCCTCAGGGATACCTGCCTCTACCTTACCTACAAGGTCTGCTCCTACATCTGCTGCCTTGGTATAGATGCCACCGCCTACTCGTCCAAAAAGCGCCATAGATGATGCACCAAGTCCAAAGCCTGTGATTACATCTTCTGCATCCACTCCCATTGCCACAAAAGATGACTCCAAGTCCACAGAGTCCAAGACCTGTTACACAGAGCCCCCATAACAGCACCTGAACGGAAGGCTGCCTTAAGAGCGCTAACCATACCGCCATCTTTTGCTGCGTTGGCAGTTCTTGCATTTCTTTTGTTGCTACTGTCATGCCAAAAGTAGCCTGCAAGCACTGAAAGCAGTGCACCTACTACATAAAAGTATGGCTAACCCAGCTGTTAAGCAGCACTCCGATAAGCACGAGTACAACGACAACTATAACCATAGTTTTGTACTCTCGTTTGAGAAATGCCATCGCTCCCTCGTGGATATATCCGGATATTTCCTACATCCTATCCATTCCACTGTCCAGCCTCCTATCCATTTGCCAGACCAAAGGCAAAAACAAGCGCACTCACCGCGCACAAATTGGTACTGAAATTGCTAAAGTTCCCATTCACACACCTCCTCGTACATAAAGTTAACGCTAATTATCTTCGTTAGCTTTTAAATTTACTGTATGTTTTTAACTAAAAGCAAAGACATAGTATTTATAGATAAAATTATGTATAAAATATGTATATATCTTTATAACCTTCATATATTTAACATTTTGATATTTTGTCAGTCAAATCTTCTCATTTTGTCGCAACATGTTTTTGCAACTGTATATGTTTATCCTCAACCCTTCCCTTTTTCTCTTTTTCTTAAATAAAATTAGGAAGGACATCTGTCCTTCCCAAAATAGGTTAATGTACAGTAAACATTTACACACTCGGGCTACAGCTCTTGCCCTTCAGTTTCTATGAGTTTTGCACTAATATCTGTTTCAAAAACTTCTTCATCAGCCTCTTCAAGGTATAGGTCCTTCACTCTGCCACTTTCATATGGAGAGTGCATAGCCCACTGTAGCCATCTACCTATCGTCTGCCGCATTTGATGATACCTGAGCATTGGAAATATTGCCCAGGTGGAGCCCCGCCGGAACATCCGAACGATTGACATGTCTGCACCGGAACCCTAGCTTCCTACAAATATCTCTAAATACTGCACCCGATACAGCATCTGTGGTGTATTTTCTGGTTAGCGATGTACTTGATAACCACTCCCTTATTGACAACATGGGCTGTTGCAGGGATCTGCCTTTCTCTGTATAGTTTGGATGCTACGGATGGGCATTGTCGGCTGATACCATAAAAGCTCCTTGCCACTGCCTGAAAGATAGCTCTCTCTCATCACCACCCAGAGTCTGTTTACACGGACAAGCACATCCTTTAGGAAGGTAGATGCCCTGCTCCCTGCTTGGTACCTGAGCCTACCTCTTCATTGTCAAATACGCAGTGCACTATATACTCTCTCTTGTTCTCGCTTCTACTCATGACTCTCTGCCCCTGCAAATACGCACTGAAGGTCATCTAGCCTTGCCTGCAGCTATAAACTCGTTATCAGCACCCCAAAGTGTACCCTTCATCCTGTTTGTAAGGAAAAGGTCTGTATCAAGGGATGCTCTTCAGATACACCAAGTTCCTTTGACAATATCACTAGAGGTGATCATCTGAACCAAGTCTCTGCAAATATGGGCTCGGGTGTCATGTCTGAGCATTGATATTTATAGCCTTCATTTTGCCTCACGATTCATGTAGTAGCAAGGTTTGGCATCATCACAATATCTCTATCTATATGAAGAAGCCTGCTCCTCAATCTTTTCGCCATTCTTTACCATCATAACCCTGCCTGCTATGCCAAGCGGCCTGTCAAACCATACGGCGCCATCAGCATACCGCCATACTTTTCTACATTTAATTTTACAAAGTTCTTTTCTACATTTTATCTCTGCAGTGTAGCCTTTTATCTTAAATGTGGGAGAATCGCTGTGCGCTGAGGTTATATTAGTTCTCCTTAAAGTCTGGCCTTTGGTACTCTAAACGCTATGATGGCAGAGTTGTTTCTATGATTACATAGTAATCTCCGCCTTTTAACCACATCAAATTTGTCTTTCTGCATAAAGTCTCTTGAACCCTGCCTCTCTGTTGACATTTTAGATACAAAGCATTTTACCAGCATGAAAATGGACTGGAGTTACTGTCCAAAATCAATCAGCCTTCTCTAGAGCAGCTACGTATTTATCCATAATCATTTCCTTTCCTTTGATACGACTTTATATATAGTATTTTATCCAGAACCTTTTGGACCTTCAATACTTGTATCTTGAAAAAGCATTCTACATTGTTATACTTAACTATAGGTCGCTTAAATAATGATAGATAGTGTGGTAGATTATATGAAAAAGAAAACTTTGTTAAGACTGGTACCTCGCTGCGTTCTCCTTTCCACCACATGTCTTGTCTCGCCGACGTAGCAAGACCCATAGTGAGATGAGCTGCGAGGAGTCAGGACTCATCCTGTGAGGGGATTGGGGTAAATGAAGCGACCTTGCACTCCAAAGCTTATTAATGATTTTACTGCATCTCACCCTGAAATCAAGGTAAGTAAAGTACTCATTCTACAAATACAGGTGACAGAGAGATGTAAGAGGCTATAAGACACGGAAGCACCCTGATATCGTACTTTGAGGGACCAGAAAGGCTTGTAAGCCAACTGGGGTGCAAGAGGTCTTATGGTCGACCTCAGTGATCTGTATACGGATGCCTCAAAAGACATCTATGATACCGTTACTTACGCCTGTCGTTCAAAATGATGGAAAGTACTACGAATACCCTCTCCGCGTTGTAACACACTGCCATGGCAATAAAGCAAACGTATTTTTGCAGGGGCAAAATGCACTCCAATATGTCCAATCTTACTGATCACGCAGTTGGACAACGGAGAATCCTAAGGCTGTAAATGCTATATATAATTCAGGCCACGATGATGTCCTAAGCACTTGACTGCGGAAGCGAGAGCGGAGACCGGTACACGCACTTGCACTTACCAATCTTTTTATGATGGTGGTTCCTTTACAGATAAGACGCACAGAGCAGTATACCATCAACTCTGCAATAACATTAAGGCTCTTACAGAGCTTTACTCTGCTGCAGAGCATTAATATCGACCCTCAGCTGGACAGCCTTGGTGAAAAGCAAGAATTTCCATCCAGAGTGAACTTGTGAGCATTGCTGGAATCCATCTATGCAGCTTGATTCCAGCGTGTCCAACAGATAATGTAAGGTTAATACAGATGATGAAATTATCCCAATGAAGTTCCCTTCTCTCCAAATGGTATATCAAGCTTTCAAGTGGAATGTATGGGGATTTGGTATCTTCAATAATAAAGATGAAAACAAGATGGGGCAGCTAAAATCTTTATTGACTATATGGCCAAATGATCAAGCGGTGTAAGAAAAGCCGTGAAAGCAAGCCATACTTTTCAGTTCTAAAGAAGCTTAAGGACCTTTATGATAATACTGATATTGGTGAGAAAATGCATATGTTTTTGACTGATTTTATGCCTTCAATGGGGTGTTATCAAGTCACTCCCGGTTGGACAAGGTACGCTCCTTTGGAGCAGTGCTCTTCAGTCTATTGCAAGGGAAATGATATAAAAAGGTTCTTACCAAATGCAATACTGACGCCAATGCGGTAGCTAAAGATGTTAATTTACAAATAGATGACCTTCATTGATTTATTATAAAAAACATCCGGTCTTCATCATCAGATTAGACGGATGTTTCTATTGATATCATTCACATATTGGTTCTGCTCTTCCCTTGATTCAAGAGAACTTTGTCCATTGATGTGATTATAGCTCTTTTGCCTTTTCCCAGTAGCAACGAATTCGACTGCCGCCTCTATCTTAGCCAGATCAAGACCCGGCTCGAAGTTGCCCTCTTCCATATACTTTCTTGCCTCACTGATAGTAATCTCAGATAGCGGCATCTCATCAGGGCTTCCCTTATGAACAATCAGGTTATCCTTATTGGTAAGGAAGATGATTTCATCAGCACCAAGCATTTCTCCAAGCCTGGCCGCAGTAAAATCCTTTTCGATGATGGCGCTTGCACCCCTTAAGGGCAGTTCCTGCTGCATAACCGGAATACCGCCGCCACCACAGGCTATAACCACCTGGTCAGCCTCAGAAAGAGTCCTGATAGCATCTATTTCATAGATATCGATAGGGCGTGGTGAAGGAATAACTCTTCTAAATCCCTTTTCCTCTTCTACCACAAAATTACCCTTGTTTATCTCTGCATCAGCCTCCTCACGGTTCATATACCTACCTATCACCTTGGTAGGATTGGTAAATGCCTTGTCAAAAGGGTCAACTCTTACCTGAGTTATAATGGTACAAACAGTCTTGTATATTCCTCTGTTAAGCAGCTCTTCTCTGATACTGTTTTGTAAATCATAGCCTATGTAGCCCTGACTCAAGGCTCCGCAAACAGACATAGGAGCAACCGAAAACTCCGGCTCAAGCCTTGAATACTCAGTCATTGCCGTATGAAGCATACCTATCTGCTCCCCGTTACTATGTGTAACTACAACCCTGTAGCCGGCTTCCACAATCTCAGCTATCCTCTCCGCAGCAAGCCCCTACATTTTCCTTCTGTTTTTGGAATTGTTTTTCCCAAATGCATTTTCTTCAAGTGCCACAACAACCAATTTCTTCTCGTTATCCATAGTCCCTCCAACTGATGACTAATCTATATTATAAGGCTGTGTGCCAAATCATTTGACAACGTTTTTAAATATCCGGCATATACTAAGCCTGGTGAAGGCTGTTACTTTTTAAGTCTTGGTAATACCTTCATAAGGCTGTAAGTACAACAAACAAAATGATACTGTCAAGAGGTATCATATGTGACATTCTTTACAAGCCTTACAGGAAGCAGCTCCATAAGAGCCTTTCCTCTTTCAAATGCCATAAGGTGGGTCCCCATACCCGCATTTCATAAAGATTTTAACCAAGCTCTGTGCAAATACTATTCTCATAGCTTACAGGCTTTTTATAAAAGCACTGCACCGAATATTATCCCTGCAAATACAGCCATTGCAGTATAAGCAGGTTAAATGTACCACTGGCTTGATTATAAACTTTACCACGTCCATAACTCCGCCGTAGATTGCACCAACCACAGGGTCCAAAGGCAAAGTCCACTATGCGGTTTGGTATCCGAGCATAAGTCACCTTAAACGGACCGAAGTCAATGGAAGCAAGCATACCAAGGATGATGCTAAAGAGCTCCCAAAAAGCCCGCAAAGAATAACGGTATGCGAGACTTTTAAACTCTCTCGCTGATTCTCAAAAGTCTTTGGCAAGGCAAGGGTTTCCTTCACCAGATTGGCAGGAAAATTCACAATTCCTGAAGCTCTGATACAATGCGGCAAGGTTTGCAGTTTTCTTTTTCGTTCATTTTAACCTCCTTTGCAGTTTTATCCTTACTACAAAAGAGTCCGGTGCTTCTCTAATGCAACAGCGGGATGCGGAAATTTCACCGCGGGACTGCCCCTTCGTTCCGTCAGCAACTCCCCGTCTGATGGACGCTTTTACGCTAAATTTCCTACTCTGCCTTGTGAGTTACTTGTAACCACTAAGTATAGAATAGAACCTGTGTCTGTCAAGATGGGACTGTAAGTGAAAGAAAGATTTATTTTAAAAACAAAAAGCCCTACCCGACAGATTTCTGTCAAACAAGGACCTCTTTAATTGCGTCTTCAGACTCGAACCTGGACACCCTGATTGAAGAGTCAGGTGCTCTACCAGCTGAGCTAAAGACGCGCACTTGCTTTTGTTGAACGCAAAGAACATTATATACTAAATCACGGAAAATGCAAGAAAAATAAACTAAAATATTGCACTATTTTTTATCGTCTTAAATAATTGTTTTTGTCGTGCAGTAGCATGAGGTTATACTTGTAAACCATCAGCTCGTACGTAGCTTGCAGTTAAGGGTTATTACAAGACAATTTATCTGCAACAATCCGACATCTTTATTGTAATTTTCCTTACTTTTGGATTTAAAAGAACTGCCAGCAGTAATCTACCTACGGCTGACAGTTGATTTTAGTAACGCTCTTTTGATTTACTTTTTAATTCTTTCTCTTTTAACTGCTTGTCCATTTCTTCATCTTGCTTCTCTAAATACTCATATCGTGGTAGATGAAGTCAACTATCGCATGCAAAAGGTATGGCAAGCAGTATGCCTGCAACTCCAAAACCCTTCCGCCAATTACAATAGATACAAGTATCCAGACGGCACTCCAAGGCTTCCACCAAGAGCTTTTGGCTTAAGGACGTAGCCGTCTATAGTCTGAAGTATAATAGTAAATATGATGAACCACAGTGCTTGAAGAGGGTTAACAAGCACAAGAATGAAGCCTCCAAGTATACCTCCAACTATAGGGCCAAATGTCGGCGCCAGGTTGGTTACTCCCACAAGAACGGAAATCAGCACAGAATAAGGTATGCCTGCTACCGACATAAATATAAAGTTTGCTACTCTACTATCACACCATCAATTATATCAAAGGCAATATATCTTATAAGTATGCTGTTGCACCTTTCCCAGAATCCTGCGAAAGCCTTGTATCTGTCTGCTTTCATAAGACGCTTTAACAGCCTGTCAAAGCTGCCCTTAAGTCTTTCTTTATCAGCCAGAAAATATATGGCAAGAAACATTGCTATAAATAAATCAAAAAGTGCCTTGCTTATACTTAGGGATGTAGTTACTATTCCGTTAAAGTTCTCAGGTATCTTCTTCCCCACTACATTTAATATATCATCACTGAATCCGGTTATACCGCTTATGTCTATTCCTCTTGTTGCAGCTTCCACACTTGCAGCCTGTAAGAATCCCTGAAGTGACCTTATGTACTCATCCATGTTGCTAAACAGTGTTTTAATACTAATGACAATCTGCGGGATAAGCGCAAACATAAGGAGAATAATAAGCAAGCTATTCCAACAAGTGCTATGGTTGCACAGCTTCTTCCGCGTGTTTTCATTTTTACATTGCAAAATACAGTCCTCTGTAAAAAGTGACGAAGGGATCAATGACGCAGGCTATGATAAGCCCTGTAATCAGGGGCTTAGCACCTTATATACAACCCTTAGTCCATTAAAGATATCGGAAACATTTGAAAGCAGAAAATATAAAATCACTGCAAACAGGTAGCTAAAATATAGAGCAACCCACCTTTTTCCAGTAAATCCTTGTTAAATTTCATAAAGCCTCCCGGGATATTTATAAAATGAGTGTATGTTAAAAGTATTTGGCACACTATTTATCATAGATATCATAATTAATAACCAAAAACCATAGTGAAAGTTTTAATTTTTCCTACTTTAACTTTACAGTTTTCTCTTTATATCATCTACAATGGAGAGATACCACAAAGAGGAGGATATGAAAATGAAATTGAATAATATCATTAAACCACTTGCAGCCACTCTCCCATCACTCTTTCGCTCACAGCCTGCAATGCTTCTTCGGTGAGGCACTCCTATTAAGCTCATAGATGATAATTACCGGGTGACCTATCAAATCTTCGTCTCATCCTTCTATGACAGCAATGGAGACGGTATAGGCGATTTGGAGGGTATTAGGAAAAAGCTTGACTACATCAACGACGGAAAGGCTGAGAAAGGCACTTCCCTCCTTGCAAATGAAATCTGGCTCACCCCTGTTTCACCTTCACTTTCCTACCATAAATATGATGTTATGGACTATAAAAATATGAGATAGGATTTTGGCACCTGGAGGACTTCAAGGCTCTTCTTGATGATTGTCACAAGAGAAATATAAAGGTGATTTTCGATTTAGTTATGAACCATTCCTCTTCGGAGCATCCTTGGTTTGTAGAAGCCGTAAACTACATAAAAGGTCTTAAAAAAGGCGAAGAACCTGACTTTAATACCTGTCCTTATGCTAATTATTATAACTTTACAAAAAAGAAGCAAGGCTATGCTCCTATAGAGAACAGATTGGTACTATGAGCTGAATTCAGTCCTAAAATGCCTGACTTCAACCTTGAAAATGAAGCCGTTAGAAATGAGTTTAAGGACATTTTTCAAATTCTGGCTTGGCCTCGGTGTGAGACGGCTTTAGGGTTGGATGCAGTTACCTACTATGTGACAGGAAGTGTAACAAAAATACGGAAATTCTTACACGGCTCAATAAAACAGTTAAGGAAATAAAGCCTGACGCCTATATAGTTGGTGAAGCCTGGTCTACAGAGAGTGAGTACGGAGCTTATTACAAAAGCGGGGTTGACAGCTTCTTTGACTTTGAATTCTCGGGAAGTGATGGAGTCATAGCCAAGATACTTAAGGGCGTGGCACCTGCAAGCAGCTTTGCAGAGAGGATGATTAGAGCGGATGAGCTTTTTTCAGGAAATAATCCACATTATGTAAATGCACCATTTTATACAAACCACGATATACCTCGTTCTGCGGGCTACTACTCAGGAGAAAGAGTTGATATGATTAAGCTCGCAGGGGCAATGAACCTGCTTATGAGCGGCAATGCCTTCATATACTACGGAGAAGAGCTGGGTATGAAGGGCTCTGGAAAAGATGAAAACAAGAGAGCTCCTATGCAGTGGTCAAAGGATGCAAATGCTGAAGGCATGTGTAAAGACCTAAGGACATGGATGAGTTTGAAATGATGTACGGCACCTTAGAGACCAAAGCGATGATGAAACTTCCATTTACAATTATTTTTAAGAAGCCAATTAAGCTAAGGCATAGTTACCCTGTAATCGCAAGAGGAAAGACGGCTCTCTATGATGGCTTTGACAATGCAAATCCTGATACGGTTTCTGTATTTACGAAGTATGGCTGATGACAGCTATGATCCTCTTCTCATTGTAACCAACACCTCAGAAAATGATGTAAGCCAGAAACTTGGAGAGGACTACACAAAGCTGAGTCCTTTCTTGTAACCGGCGATAAAGAGGTAACAATAAAGGGATGGAATGATTAACATCCCATCCTTTGGTATAGCCATACTTACACGTTAATTTTTATTGAAAGAGCCTGTCTAACGGCATTGCCAAGTATTACAGCTATGACAATCTTTCCTATATCAAAAGGTATGAACGGAGATACGCAGTAGCCAAGTGCCTGCGTGAAGTTTATACCTTTTGTACTTTACTAGGGTAAACCAGATTGTTCCAAAAGGTAGCAGACTAAAGTCCCAAAAACAAGGCCTATTATCTGCATATATATCTTCTTAATTCCCGCTTTTTCTATGAAGAGTCCGCCTATAAATGCCATAAATATAAAGCCTATGATATAGCCTCCTGTCGGTCCGAATAAGGCAGTTCCTCCACTTTTTGCCCCTGCAAATACGGGAAGCCCAACAAGACCAAGGAGCACATATATTAGCACAGCTAAAGCACCCTTCTTTGCTCCAAGTACATAGGGAGCAGAGGCAGACTGTATAATCTGTAAAGAAATCGGAACCGGTCCTATCGGTATCTGCCGAGGGCCAAGCACACAACAAATAGCCGCCATTATACCTATGAGGTAGAGACTTTTTACATCCATTCCCTGTTTAACTGCTGCATTTCCATTTGATGACATAATTTTTCTCCTTAAAATAAGTATCCGAATTAACGCTAACTCAGCAATTAATTCGGATACTATTATACATCTTTTTTGCGAATTGTAAACCTTTTTATATTTATAAGGTTGACAATCTTATCTAAACTTCATAAACAATTCAGACTTCTCGTGCAGCTTACTCTTATCTTTCACTTTTTCAAGGCTTTCCACAAAGTCAACAACAAAGAGGTCTGCTGTAATTGCCTGACCAGTGGCCTCTTATAGGTGGTTCTCCTCCCACCTTACCCTCAGGGAAATGCTCCTCAAACTTTTTCACCTTGCTCCAAGGTCCTAAGAAATAGCTGCCTCCGTTTGCCGAAAGCATAAGAAGACCATATTTCTCAGTCTCAACAAGACGGTCAAATACAGCAGCAGGCTTTGCATCATGCCATATCCACCACCGTCACACTTCCTATCAGATAGGGACTTCATTACCGCCCTCTCCGCCTGAAGCTCCTGCTCTGTGTGATTCCCTAGACAGCCTGTCCCTTCTCCTTATTTCTCTTATTACAAGCCCTATGCCTGCTCTGTAGCTTTCAGGGAATGCCTCCATTCCTGCCTCTCCGAGTCATATACCTTCTGCATATAGTCCTCTAAGTCATAATCAGTAATCCCTGCATCCTTTAATATACTCTTATACTTACTTCTTGCGCCAATCCCTTTAGCATAGCTGCAACCTCTTCACGCATAGGCATAGATGAAACCCCTGCTGTTTGCTCAATCAGCCTGTAGTAAGGAGAAATATCCTTTTGTAATCGAGAGATAGCTGTTCTATAGGCGAATACGGTTTTGTCCTCTTCAGAACCCGCTGTCTAGGCCGATGCTATAGAAAAAATAGCCTCAGGCATATGACCGCCTATACAAAGGCTCATTACCTTTCTTCCGCTAAGGATGATATTATTAACCTTTTTCCTTAATCTCAGCAGGGATTTCTTCCCAATACGGAGATTCATTGCTAGCTTCACACTCTCAAATTCTATCTTTTCTTTCTTTAAAAAAGTGACAGATTTTCCTCTCCTCTATATCACTAACTCCAACAAGTATGAAAAGGATTCTGCTTTAATATATTTCTTATTTCAACTAAATAATCGTCTTTCTTCATTGCCTTGTTTCCTTTCGCATAAATTCATTCAAAAAGAAATACAAAATTCTCCTGTGAAATCCCAATCGAATTTTGTGCTTTTGACACCTCTATCCTAAGATATTATCACATTTTGAAATAGATTTAAACCCACTTATTCTACTCTTATCAAGTCCTTAACTATCTCACCGGCTATAATAAGCCCCAGGGCAGGTGGCACAAAGGAAACGCTTCCCGGTACAACTTCCTCCCCTCTTCAAACTGCGGTTTTATGGGCTCCTCCTTAGAATACACTACCTTTAGCTTCTCTACCCTCTTTTTCTTAGCTCTCTTCTCATAACTCTGGCAGGGGCATACACTGGTGTTATATATATCTGAAACCTGAAAGGCTGTAGGGTCGAGCTTGTTGCCTGCTCCCCATAGCTGAAATAATAGGAACTCCCGCCTCTTTTTGCCTTAAGGATGAGCTCTATCTTGCCAGTAACCGTGTCTATTGCATCTACCACATAGTCATATTCCCTAAAATCAAAAAGTCTCAGACGTCTCCAGGCAGAAAGAAGCATTTTATATTTTTAATAATTAAGTTTTTATTTATATCCTTAAGCCTCTCTTCAAGCACGTCTACCTTATTCTTTCCAACAGTACTGTGAAGGGCTATCAATTGACGAGTTAAAGGTTGCTTAGGGCAACTGTGTCTTTATCAACTATGTCTAGCACCAATCCCTGCTCTCACAAGTCCCTCACACACAAAGCCGCCTACTCCGCCTACTCAAAACACCGCAACTCGTTTTACGAGGCTAATCTCTCTACCGAGGCTTTGCCAGAATTAGGGGCTGTCCGTTCAAACTGGTTCTCCTCCATACTCTCCCTTTCTAACTTCTTTTATCTCCCTGTTACCTTGTCCCAAAGATCGCTTTTCTCTGGCTGTCACATTTACTCCAAGAGCCTCGGCTATAGCAAAAGCAAATTCCATCTTGTTGCAGGTCCTCTGGAGAGTTATAATATTGCCATCCCTTACCACAAAAGCTCTTCCTTAAAGTTTTCCTCCTTCTATCTTCTCGCTAACTCCCGGATAAGCTGTAAATCTCCTGCCTTCAAGGACTCCTGCCCTCTCAAGGACTATCGGGGCTGCACAAATGGCTGCAACAATCTTGCCTGCCTTATTCATCTCATTTACAAGACTAATTACCTTGCTGTCATCCCTAAGGTTGGTTGCTCCAGGCAGTCCTCCCGGAAGAATGATGGCACTGTAATCCTCAGATTCTATTTTCCTCCAACAGCCTATCAGCCTTTATTACTATGCCATGAGAACCTGTAACCTCTGCACCCTTTCCAACTATATCGCACTCAATCTCCAGTCTCCTAAGCATATCAACTACTGTAAGTCCCTCTACCTCTTCAAATCCATTCATACATATAACTGCTGTTTTCATGCCTTCCCGTCCTTTCTTTATATTTTTGATGTGGGTGTCAAAAGTATTTGACAACCACTTAGAGTTACATCAAAATCTCTATGTACATCTTACAATCTGCCACAAATTCGCTGTCTATGTAAAAGCCCGTATTCAAGATTTACAAAGATATTTTTACCTATTTTGACATCCAGTTTCTTTGTATCTGTTTCAATTAAAAATGTACCATAAGGGGTTTTTATAATAGCCTTCAGTATTTTCTCCCTCAGTAAAAAGTCAGGGTACTCCTTACCTCACCTGATTTGGTCATTTCAAAGGAAATTATTATCAAACTTTTAGCAATACCTTGTTTATAGCATCATCATCAGTTTTTCTTCATATTTTATAAAAATGCCTGTCATTTATCAGACTGTAGGTGCCAGGGGCAGAAACTCTGAATTCTTCCACCCCAGCCTCTGTGATCCTGATATGATGACAGGCTGACCTACCTTTTATTCATCTATTTTTCATATCTCCTAAGTGCCAAACTGATAAGCTCTTCAACGAGGGCCTTCTTGTCTATTCCCTGCTCATTCCAGAGCATAGGATACATCTTTAATTGCGGTAAATCCCGGAAGAGTGTTTATTTCATTGAATACAATTTCATTGGTATCCTTTTCAAGGAAGAAATCTACCCTTGAAAGGCCGTATCCGTCAAGAGCCTTAAATATTTTAACCGCAGCCCTTCTTATCTCCTCTGTCTTTCCCTCAGGAAGACTAGGAGAAATCACTGTTTTTGACTCGGCATTGTTGTACTTTGCATCAAAGTCATAGAACTCAGCGGCTGCCAGTATCTCACCAATCCCGCTTGCCTTTGCATCATAGCCTCCAAGGACTGCACATTCAAGCTCTCTTCCCACTATAGTCTCTTCAACAAGGATTTTCCTGTCGTGTTCTGCTGCCAAGATTAGAGCCTTCTTGAGACCCTCCTGTCAGAGGCCTTGCTAACTCCCTTTGAAGAGCCTGCATTTGAAGGCTTTACAAAGTAAGGATATGGATATGCCTTCTCTATTTTTTCTACTACCTCATCCATATCGGAGAGCTCATTTCTGTACACAGGCACAAAGCGAGCCTGTCTTACTCCTGTAGTATGTACTACTTCTTTAGTATACCATTTATCCATCTTACCTGCAGCAGAGGCAATTACACCACAGCCAACATAAGGGATGCCTGCCATTTCAAAAAGTCCCTGTATCGTGCCATCCTCTCCATAAAGTCCATAGAAGAACAGGAAAAAAACCACATCCAGAACGAGGTTTTTCTACCTTACCATCTTCATTAAATACAAGTAAAAGCCTTGTCCTTTGTATCTGGAGATAACCGCCTTTACCTTACTTTTTCCAGGCTCCACTTTTAACTGTCTCTACATCCGGCACAAGGAGCCACTCACCCTCTTTACTTATTACAATAATCTTAACATCATATTTATCTGTATCAATAGCTTCTATTACGCTTACTCCACTTACAGAGAAAACCTCATCTCACTTGAACGTCCACCTATTATTACTGCCAGCCTCTTTTTCATACTGCTTCTTTTCCTTTCCTGCCTTTATTTCAAAGGCTTACCTTTTTCAACCTGATTGGTGATATGTCTTCTAATTGCTCCTCTAGCTTCAGACGGAGCATTCCCTCTATATAGCGGATAATATCGCTGTGTTCTTTGATTAACCCCTCATATACACCCTTATTCTTAAGGTATTCTATCCTGTATCTGTACATTCTCTCTGAGAGATTGCCCACAAGCTGAATCAGGCGCTTATGCCTGTAGCTGAAAATATATGGTTGTGAAATTCTACATCTTTTTCAGCCATTTCAGAAATACTTCCCGTCTTTGTAGCCTCCACAAAGGCTCTTGCCGCCTTCTTTATGTTAAAGATATCCTCCTCGCTTCTTCTTGCGCAGGCAAGCTCAACCGCAAGCTCCTCAAGGGCACATCTCACCTCAAGTACATCCTGAGGTCCTCTTCGGTTATGTCACTTACCGAGGCACCTCTTCTAGTATTACCTTCGCAAGTCCTTCTATTTCAAGCATGTGAATTGCTTCTCTTACCGGAGTTCTGCTTACTCCTAGCTTCTTTGTTAGCTTAACCTCCATCAGCCTTTCACCCGGCTTTAACTCACCCATAAGAATCTGCCTTCTAAGAGGTACGAAAAAAACCACATCTCTTAAAGGAAGTTCAGACTCATTTAATACATATTTATCCATAAATCTCCTTTACTCTAAGCCCTGACACCTTGTAACTTCTACAAGTTCAAAGCACTTCATCTCCCTTAGCCTTTTCCCCGCCATTACCGCCTTCTCTTTATTTTCAAATATTCCAAAACACTGTTGGTCCGCTTCCTGTCATCATAGAGAATACAGCCCCATTTTCAAGCAGCGACCTCTTTTATTTCATCGATTATTCCATGTTTTTGATGGTTACATCTTCAGTACATTTCTAAAAGCTTTTACTATATACCTTAAATCCTCTTTACCAAGGGAGCCAGTCAGTTTCTTTTATGTCAGGATGAACCACTTCTGTCAAGCTGTCAAAGGCTTCATACACTTCATAGTAGACACGCGAAACATTAGGCTTTTACTAACGAGGCTGCATTCAGGGAAGGCAGGTAGTGCAGTTAACTTCTCACCAATCCCTCGCAAGTGCGATTCCTCCTTTATAAGGAAGGGAACATCAGCTCAAGCCTTACTCCAAGCTCTTCAAGTCTTTCACTCTTAAGTCCCAGTTCAAAAAGAGTGTTCATTCCTCTTAGGGCAGCAGCCGCATCTGCACTTCCACCTCCCATGCCTGCTGCTATGGGAAGGTGCTTTTCTATGTGGGCACTTACTCCTATGTCAATCCCATATTCCTCTTTAACCAGCTGATAGCCTTATATACTATGTTACCCTCATCCAAAGGAATATTGTCTACATCTGTAGTAAGAATTATCTCATCTCTATCTGAAAGCTTCCTAAGGGTAATCACATCATATGGGTCTACAGTCTGCATAACCATGCTCACATCATGAGTAGCCATTTGCTCTACGCCCCAGTACATCAAGGCTTAGGTTTATCTTGCCATAGGCCTTTTCATAAACTCTATCCATAATCCTCTTTCTTAAAAATACTCTACACTCAGGTAGACCCTACCAAAGGCAAACTTCCTTGTATAAGTTCACACCCCTAGTAATAATTTCATATTACATAAAAATAGGGCACTCTAAACTGAGTGCCCTTTCATCAGGTGCACATTGTTTTATTTCTTAAATATGCCCTTTTACCTTATCTATGAACTTTTTCTTCTCAGGAGCCTTGTCAAGACCTGTTCTAAGTCCTTTAACCCCTGTTATGTATATACCTGATACCATTGCCTTAACTTCCTTTTTTTAACAGGGAATTGTGTTAAATACCTTAGGATCGCACATAAGGCTCATTACCTTAGGTCCAACCTTTGCCTTGACTACAGGTACCTTTGAGAGTCTGGAAAGCTTTGGCGCCTGATCCACAACTATTTGAGAAATCCTGCTTCGGTTATCTTCATCATCTTTTTATCTATAATCAACATGGAAACAGCCTGCTCCATCTCTCTCATCTGTTCGCTTTGCCGCTGCCTGCTTGTCCTGAAGCTTCTTTGCGTACCTCGATAAAAAGTACAAACCTACCAATAGTGCAATGATTATAACCGCTGTTATAATGTATGGAATATACGCTGACATCTAAAACCTCCCAAACCTTCTGTTGCTTTTTATAAAATCTTGAAAAATCTGTAATATTATACCATATAAAAATTGCAAATACAAACATTTTGTGAGAGGATATTTTTACTTTTTAGTAAATAGTTTTTTTCAACTTAAATGCAACATAGTGTTGCACTTACCTTGAAAATCCAGCACTAAACTATGGTTCCTGTTGTTATTTTCCTTCAATCTCCCCGATATTGGACAATGTCCGATACTTTAGTCTTGTCTAATTTCAGGCATTACTATATCTTAATTCCATTAGAATTTATATACAATTATTATTCTATGACTACCCAGAGGTATTCGTTCGAGATTTAAGCTATGATAAGTTATGAAAAGCTTTTGGGAGACATTAAAAAGCTAAAAAAATATTTCTCAATATAAAGCTTTCTGTCTACTACGGTGTAAGCAACTCACAAATAAGCCGAATAAAAAAAGGTGATTACATATCAACCGCTACTTTAGAGAATTTGTGTAGGATTCTGAATTGCAGGGTTGAGGACATAATTACCTATGTTCCAGACAAAACTGCCGCCGCTTCTTCATTAGATGCAGTTGCAGAACAGGGAAGAAACCTCTTATGAAAATAATAAATAATATATGCTTTAATGTAAAAATGACTGCAGCTATAAAAAAATGCCGCAGTCATTTCGTTTATAATATTATCAATATTAAATTCTACCTTGGTTATTAAATCTAACCTCTACCTTAAACAAATCACCATCTATCACAATCTCAAGTTTCCCACCCATCAGATTTTGCAAGACTTTTTGCTATGGACAGTCCCAGTCCGCTTCCCTCAGTATTTCTAGAACCTGTCGCCCCTTACAAAGCGTTCCATAAGCTCCTCTCCTGTTATATTCAGCTTTTCCTTTGAAATATTTTTAAATAATATTGTTATTGTTTCATCATTTTGGGTAAGATCTATATACACCCTTGTGCTCAGGCTGTGCGTATTTTACTACATTGCCAAGGATATTATCAAAAAACTCTGAAAAAGATGATTTGCATCTGCCTTTATAAAAAACTGTTTCAGGAGGCTTGGTAACTATCCTGTAAGCCCTGCTTTTTCAAATTTGTTCTGATACTCTCCGTATACCTGTTCAAGCATTAGTCCTGCATCTACTTCTGCAATATCCAGCTTTATATTACCTGAAGAGGCCTTGGAGGCTTCAAGGAGGTCAGTTATCAGCTTTTTAAGCCTTTCCGACTGCCTGTCAAGTACCTCGATATAGCCCTTAACAGGCTCCGTTTCTATATTCTCTTTCTTTAACAGGTCTGTATAGTTTATGATTGAAGTAAGCGGAGTCTTTATATCATCTTGAAACATTAGTAATCAATTCAGTCTTAAATCTCTCACTCTTCATCCTTCCATTTACTGCATTTTCAAGTCCTGTACCTATTTCATTCAGTCCTTCTGCCAATATCTTTAAGTCACCTTTATATCCAGCGGTATTTAGCTTATAATCGAGATTTCCTGCAATTATTTTCTGCTCTGCAGTTTCAATTTCCTTTACACCAATCATAACCTTGTAAAATTACTATAAAAGCAAATATATTTACTAAAAACAGCAGAAACAGCAAGGCACTTGTTACTTCTGTACCAAGCAGGTTAAACATCAATAATATGGCAAACTCTGCTCCTGCAAACATTCAAAATATAAAAATTGCCTTTTTAGTAATATCTGCATTTTACAATGCCTTATCTACTCCTCTAAAAATATATCTAAAAGATTTGACAATAAACATATTCTTAAATAAAGTCTTATCTTTTAGATTAATTACTACATTAAGAAAAATGACAGTATGAAAAAAATAATACACCACAAGCATAATTAAGCAGGCAATATTATTAGAGCCAAAAAGCTTCTCTACCGTTAATTCTTACAGTTGACATTTCTAAGGTAACTGAAAAACATTAAATATAGCAGGCAGATTATATCAAACGGCCAGTCAGAGGTCGGGAATTTTACCAGTTCACTACTTCCTCTCTTATGTCCAATGGCTGCAAAAATAAACACTATGTCAACAAGATATAAGATTCCAAGTGCTATTCCAATAGGCACAACTGCATACCTTAAATTAATCAAAGCCTCAGCTAACGGAGGTATATTAGCTTTGCCTCCACCGTAGTGTGCAATATATTCAGCAGCCTCATTGGCTGTCATCCTATAAATATCTTCTTCCCAAAGCCACATAAATGCTATAACACAGGTTATTCCAAGTACGAAGATTACTAATGACGATATAATTGCTCCACTCTTAAATGGCAGAGAATATATGAAACTGTCATATTGCTTCTTTTCTTTGACTCCACTCATTACTTCAATCTCATTCTTTTCTTCCATGTCTACATCTCACGGAGGTATATTAGCTTTTCCACCTTATATCCCTGTCCCCAAACCACTTTAATAAACCTCGGTTCGGATGGGTTTATCTCTATTTTCTCTCTTAAATGCCTTATATGGACAGCAACCGCACCTTCACTTCCATAGGGTTTCTTCACCCACACCTTGCGGTATATGGTTTCAGGTGAAAATACTCTGCCTTTTTCAAGCATAAGCATCTTAAGGTTTCAAATTCCTTAGGTGTAAGGTCTGCCACTTCCCCATCACCTGTACTTCCTTTGCATTATCATCAGTACAAGTCCATTTATTGCAAGAACTTTATCATCAGACTTTTCAGGCTGTCCGCCAAACCTTACATATCTCCTAATTTGCGACTTAGCTCTGGCTATTAGCTCAATAGGATTGAAGGGCTTTGTTACATAATCATCAGCCCCTATACCAAGCCCTAACACCTTATCCACATCTTCACTTTTTGCAGTGAGCATAATTACCGGAATTATGCTGTCTTCCCTAAGTTTTCTAACCGCCTCTATCCCGTCCATCACAGGCATCATCACATCCATAATTATTAAATGGATTTCTTCCTTTGCAGCAATGTCCAGTGCTTCCCTGCCATTTTCTGCCGTGAATACCTTATATCCTTCTGTTTCCAGATAAATTTTAATGGCTGCTGCTATGTCTTTTTCATCATCACAAACCAATATACTGTACATACTTCCCCTGCCCTTCAGTTAAGTGTAATTCGAAGAATTAACTTTTATATTTTAACAATTGTTTTAATTAGATTATAACGGATAAGGTTTTAAGAATAAATGGGGTAAAAACTTTAAGAATTGTTTAACCTCTTTCTGTACATCACTATAGTTATAACCTGCTGCCTTAAACCTGTTTTTCTATCCTCACCACTTCCCCATTTGCCTGCTATAACCTCAAGCGCAATGGCTTTTATATCTTTCTTTGATTTTTCTGCTTTAGCTTTATCAGGGTTTATGGGCTGGCTTATCCTCTGATTCTGCCTCGATTACAATAACTGTATACCCTTTTGACCTTGTCACCAAAAATATCACCCTCCTGAAGCTTTGTTGAAGGGATAACTGCTACAACCTTGTTGAAGGCTCCCTGTCTTTTCAAGCATCACTGCTCTGTTTTTCTTTCTCTAGTGCAGGCTTCTCATCTTCTTTAATCATCATATTTATTTTTATGTAAAAACATCTATAACCCCTTAGCCACTTTCGAGACTTTCTTCATCATCTGTTCTCTTCCAGATATTCAAGTCCTTTTAATGTGATTTCAGGTCTTACAAGTTCTATCTTAGTATATTGGCAGTCTAATGAGTTCCACACACTTACACCCTTACATACCCATTATTAGCAAGCATTGCCATCAGTCTGCACCATTTAGGATAGTTCACCTTAATGGCTTCACTTGAAATAAGTTCCTTTTCAAATTCTTCCACATCCATTGCTTTTTGAGAATTTGAAGAATACGGTATATTAGGGTAAATTCTTCCATTATACTTCCTTTCTGCATAGAAAAAGCACCCTTTGCAGGTGCTAATATTATTTTGCATTATGCAAAGCAGTTTTTCCTCCAAGCTGACATCAAGCCCGAACTCTTTCAAGTCCTGTTCCTTATGTCTAATTCTGCCTTGATTATGTCAAGCATTTCATAATAAGCTAGTGCCTTGCCATCATAGAAAAAGGTTGCTCTTATCCTTTTCCCACTCTCCAACAGTTTCCTGTGCATTTTTCAAAAAGCCGACCAATTATATATTCAATTCCTTCTTTTGTGAGTTTCTCATTAGCCATCATAATCACCTCTCTTTTTAGTTCTTCTATCCTATTATTGATAGATTCATTAAAGTTTCTTATCTCTTTTTCCCAATGTTTCTTTAGCCCTTCCTGCCTTAACGCAGAATACTCATCCCACTCCGGAACATGAGACATATGGATTCTCTATGTATTCTTCATGCTCCTTAATCCTTTTAGTTAAATCTCTGATAGCACGCTTTAATGAAGCTGAACTTTGCTTTGGTACATCATTTTCTGCAAAAATTGTAAATTCATCTCTAACCCCTTGTTATTTTGCATTATACCACTATGTTTAGTTCCCTTCAAGTCTTTTTACAGAACTAAATCTTAAAAATAACAAGGTGAGAAATCTGCCAACGAGTACTTGACACAAACGGATGACAGCTCATATAATTTATGTGATTGGAAATGAATGCTTCACTCCTCCGTCTGTCTTCTGTAGTATATTTCTATCCCATATTAAAGATTATAAGACAAATTGAGGAGAGGTACAGCATTTTTCATAATTTGTTTGTGCCTTTAGCAAAAGCGAAAGGAATAGTAAAATTTATGGGAAAAACACTGTGCCTAATCTTGGAAAAATATGGCATACGAATAGGTGGCTTATACTTAATTGGCTACTTTACTCATTGTTTGTATTTTCCTTTTAGTACACTTTTGGGTGTTGTTACCGGAGTATATTTCAGCAGCTCTTTTCTGATAAGGGGAATTCGCTATTGATACCATATTGCACTCGGCATTATCGCTTCCGTTTGCGCTTTTTAAGTGCTTACTTAAAAATGATGCATGGATGAGATTAAACAATTCTCGATATTCTATTTTTACTTGATTTAATAAGTGCATCGCTTCATATCCCTTTTAGCAAATCTTTGGATGAAAAAAATATTTAGATGAGCTTGAAAAAGCCAGGGCAGGCTACAATGAATCCGTCAATAGGAATTGGCTGCATAATGAGCAGTATGTATGATTTACTTGCAACTATCTTGTCAAGTATAGGAATGTTTTGGATAATTGGCAGAATATCGGTGACTCTTGGAGTCATTGTGTTACTGTCCGTACTCTTTTCGTTTTATCTGCAACATTTAATTGAACGAAAAGGTGAGATCGAATGGAAGGAAACAACTGATTCAAGGAGAAAATTCGAAGTCATTCAATGTTTTAATGGAAGAATCTGCAACAAAAGACATTCGCTTGTTCTCTTTAACGGGGCTTATGGAAGACTATGGAAACAGATTTTTCGGATGTAATTGAGGTATTCAAAGAAAGACTGAAATTTCTAAGGTTAGGCTGCAAATTTATATGATAATTAACGAAGCAATACGTGATGTAGCTGTTTTTCTATTTTAGCGATAGCCACCTTTCAAGAAAAGTTAAGTGTGGAGAATTTTGTAACCTATTCGATAGGGGTTCTTCAACTAAAGCTTATTCATTCAATCTCTATTATCTCTTTGTTCAAAGCTGGCAAGGAAAATTCTCGCTTTTTCAGGCTTTTTGGACAATATTAAATGAAACTGATATGGATGTACCTATTCCTGTCAAAAACAATACAGAATTAGAAGGATTATTTACATTGGATTTTGAGAATGTTTCATTTTAGATATCCCAATTCAATCAATATGCTATCCAAAACATATCATTTCATATAAAAAGCCGAGTCAAGTGGCAATGGTTGGGACGAATGGCGCGGGGAAAAAGTACTATTATTAAACTTATTTGTAGATTATTTTACGCCGGAGATCAGGGTACTATTAAGCTAAATGGAGTTGATATAGAAACAATTCCGATAGATGAGTATTATAGAATCTTAAGTGTAGTGCTTCAATCAGGAAGTCTGCTTCCGTATTCAATAGAAAAATAACATTACACTATCAGAACAAACTGATTTAGAACGCTATAATCCGGCGTTAGAATTATCTGAATTTTATAGAGTTCAAAAATAACTTACTGAGTGGAAAAATACACAATGGTTTCACATATTATGGATGAAAAATGGAATTGATCTTTCGGAGGAGAGCGTCAAAAAATTACTGTTGGCACGTGCGATATACCATGGAGGAAAAGTATTTTTTTATTCGATGAACCATCCGGAGCAATAGACCCTCTTACTGAAGAAAGAATTTATAACAATTACCGTTTTAATCACTAAAAATTCAACAAAGCATTATCATATCCCACCAGCTTTCTTTCGTAAGTTTATGTGACCATATTATACTTTTTGAAAAATGGTAAAATCTGCGAGGAAGGGAATCACGAAGAGTTAATGGAAAAGAAAGGAATTTATTATGAGATGTATATATCGCAAAAAGACAATACGAGGAATAATGAGGAATGGAAAAAATCTGCACGCATTTTTTCTTATGCGAAATCAATCATAGTCCGTTATTCAGTTTGATGTTGTCCTTATGCATGGTTAATACTTTAATCGGCATCGTATATGTTTTTATCCCTAAAAATAGTTCTTTCAACTGTTCGTAGCTATAATAAATCCTTCCTCAAACAATCGTTTATATAATTCTAATTGAGGGATTTGTCGTTTCAATAAAAATTATTTCTACATATATGAATTCCAAAGTAAAAATTATAGGGGAAAAAAACTGTTTCGAGCAGCATATGAGGGATCTGGGTGTAACACAAAGCAAAATATCATTTGAGAAATCGGTAACTACGGAGAATTTGAATGATTTAGAGTCTTGCAAATACGGTGTATGGGAAATACCAGCATTTTCTGACAATGTTATAAAACTTGGATCTTCTGGCGCATTGCTGCTTTTTAATGCAGTTTTAATATGTATGTTGATTGGAAGTATTTGCTGATTCGGTTATCACAATAATTATTTATACTCTTCTATACCGTTTTATTGCAAAAATTGAAATAGATAACGTTCAGAGATTGCTTCCGGAGAACAGAGCTTTTGGTTGGTATTGTCGATTAATTACAGATATTGATTTAGGGTGAAGAATTACGTATTTTTACAAGGGAGATGGCTTTATAGTTAAACAGTGTAAAAACTGATGGAAAAAAATATATAGAACCAATCAAAAAGCGTATTCAAGGCTTACTTTTGGGTATTACAAAGCTTCTCCTTCAAATGCAAATATTATTAATTGCCATACTGTTTGTGCGCAACAACAGAATCAATTTATCATCTGAGGATTTTTGTGCTTATTTTTAGTGCAATATCTTCTTTTAGCATAGCAAGTAATGATATTATATCAGGTATTTCACAGACAAAGAAAATTGGAGCTTTGCTAAAAGCCCTTATTCACTTTTTAGATGATAATCGTAATCTCATCAAGTCAATTTTGATGCAGGGTATAAATAAAAGTCAACCACATTGCGTGTTGAAAATTTATCAGTATAGCTACCCTAATAGTACGACGCCAGCTATAGAAAATATCAGCTTTGAATTAAAAACAGGGAGATAAAAATAGCCATAGTTGGTTTAAATGGGGCGGGTAAAAAGCACTCTAATAAAACTAATTTGCGGATTGCTAAAACCAAGTTCCGGATATATATATATTAACGATAAGGATATTATATCATTGAATGATGAAGAATTTACTCGCTATGTCACAATTCTTTTTCAAGATTATCAATTACTTCCTACAAAAGTAATAGAAAATGTTGCGTGTAAAACTCTTGAAACACTGACCCCGGTGATAGGGAAAAAGTTTAATGATTTAATTACAGAAGCGAATAGCATTAAAAATGGTTATATTCTTTGCCGTCCAAAGAAGAAGTATTTCTTTCCCCTGTCATTTCAGAGGATTATGTAAATCCATCTGGAGGACAGGAGCAAATGATTGCATTTATGCGTGCACTGTTTAAGTCGTCTTCTATTTGTCTTATGGACGAACCTACAACGTCATTAGATTCACAAAATGGGAATAATATTCTAAAAATGCTACAAGCGATAGACGATAAAATATGTATAATGATTTCTCATAGATTATCACAGACCAAGTTTTTTTGATAGAATATTCGTTATGAAAGATGGTACAATAGTTGAGACGGGAACACATAGAAGAACTGATTTCTAAAAATGGACTATACAAACAAATGTACTCGAAACAGGCAAAAGAAATATGGGATAGATTTATAACTTACAAAAATATTATGATGAGGGTGTCAAAAGTATTCTACCTGTATGATTTTTAACTGAATTCTTGTATTTTTGAGGTGAATTGAAAAAGTAAGTTCCGCATCATAGCTTTTATCAGTATAAAATCATTTTTGCAAGTATTTATACACTTGCTATACATACTATTTAGAAGAAATCAACCTCCTTCTCCTCCTGCTTAACCTGTGCTTTTATCTCCATTCTCTCTTCATAGCGCTGCTTTTTATCTTCAAAGCTTTCTGTGTACACGAGGGTGCAGGGGTGCGTCCTCTGGTGATGTTGGCTCCCTTGCCTAAGTTATGCTCAGCAAGCCTTTTTCTACATCTGTAGCAAACCCTGTATAGTAGGTATTATCTGAGCATCTTAAAAATATATATGTGATATTTCATTCTCCGTCCTTCTTCCAAAATAAATATTCTCAAGAAGTAGAATAGCATTAAATGATATAGGTGTCAAAAAGGACATCCATATTTTACAGATGTCCTAACTAATATCTAACTACTTCCAGCCAAGGAAAGCAAATAATCCTGTAGACTGCAAGAATAATATTCCCATCATAATAGGTGCTATGTATCTTACCATAATTTCATACATCCTCTTTCTTTGTGGAAAGCCGCGCTGTTCTCAAGCATTTCGCCTTCTATCCAGCCAGGCTTAACTACCCAGCCTATGAAGATACAGGTTAAAAAAATGAGATAAGAGGCATAAGGAAGCTGTTACTGATATAATCTGCTATATCAAGAAGCTGTCCTGTAGAGCCATTTGGAAGAGGAACCTCAAAGTAGAGGACGTTATATCCAAGGCAGATGATAACAGCTGTAACCACCGCAAATATTCCCACACCCATACATACCTTTTTCCTGCCTGCGTGGAAGATTTCCATACAGTTAGCAACCAGTGTCTCCATAATGGATATACAGGAGGTAAGTGCCTGCAAATACAACCATCACAAAAGAAAAGTATACCTACAAATTTACCTGCACCGCCCATAGCCGCAAATACTTTAGGGAAGTGAGATAAACATAAGGCTTGGACCTGAGCCCATTCCTTCCATTCCAAAGAACACGAAAACCGCAGGGATTATCATCATTCCTGCAATGAGGGCAACACCTGTGTCAAAATATTTCAATCTGAGTGATTGACTTTTTCAAGGTGTGTTTCCTTCTTTACATAGGAACCATAGGTTATCATAATTCCCATAGATACGCTCAGAGAAAAGAAAAGCTGGCTCATTGCATCAAGCAGGATATTTAAGAACTTTGAAAGAGTAAGCCCTTCAAAATCAGGCCTTAGAGTAAACCATAAGACCATCTATACCTGTTCTTGTAACTCCTGCGGAGTCAGTATGCTTAAGTGTTAGTGAGAAGATTGCAATTCCGATGATGAGCAAAAAGAAGCCCCGGCATTACAAACTTTCGAAAAACTGCTCAATTCCCTTTCTCAACGCCTCTGTACACTATCCAAAATGGTTACCAGTAGGAATATCAGCATAAAGACAATAGGCAGGGGTTTCGGAAGTAATAAAAGCCCACAAAAATATCTGTCTCCAGCGGCCTCAACTCCGTCTGTAACTATATAGTCATAAAAGATATTTGGTTATCCAGCCGCCAATCACTGAATAATATGTCATAATAAGAGCCGGTACTAAAAAGTAAGCTTGCCAAGGAAAGCCCCACTTAGGAGAAATACTTCCAAAGGCCTGCAAGGCATTTTTCCTCGTTTTTTTCTTCCGATTGCGATATCCGTAGTAAGCAGGGTAAAAGCCAAAGGTTAGTACCAGCACCAGATAAATCAGAATAAATAGTCCACCTCCGTCTTTTGCTGCCAGATAAGGAAATCTCCAGATATTTCCCACTCCTACAGCACTTCCGGCCGCAGCCAGAAATAAAGCCCTAAGCTCCCTGTAAAACTGCCTTTTTTTCTTATCCATATATCTCCTCTCTCATTTATTATTCAAACCTCTATAGCATACAGTTTTTTAAGAATATTTCCAGTACTTAGCTATGACAAAAATGGAATAGCAGTTAAATATAAATGTTATCCTCACTATTTTCTATGTGACACTTAATTTAATCTCTAAGGATGCATATAATAAAGAAAAGAAATTATTGTCTCTTTATTGACAATTATTGTTAAGTTTGATACTATATAACTATATATGATTTTGCATTACATATTTAATCTTATCTACTTCGTAACTCCTTTAATTACTGCAATTTGCAGTTTTTATATCTAAATTATAACTTACATGATTGGGAGGAATTAAAATGAAGCTCAAAAACAAAATGTTATTTCTTATTGGTATCCCTATTTTTCTGGTTATTATAATCCTGACTGCTGTTTCTTATACATATTCAAGGTCCTTACTAATTAGCGAGACAGGGATACAATGCTTGCTTATACCCAGAAATATGCTTCTGACATAGAAACTATTATTTTTGAGCAAAAAAACTTATGTAGATGTATCCGCTGCTAATGTTTCAAAAAGGCAGGAAAGGGGAGCATTGCTCTTAGATAATATAACCGATATGGCCAAAGCAAATTACAGGAATTGCTGATTTTTATGTAGCTTTTGATGATAAAACTTATCTAAGCGGTTTAGGATTAGTGCTCGATGCCAGCTTTGATCCCTACTTCACGTGCTTGGTACAAAGCTGTAATGGGAACTGATAAAACCTATGTCTCTGATCCATATGTAGCTTTTTACCGGAAAACTTGTAATGGCAATCAGCCACGGCGTATCATATAACGGTAAGGCTGTAGGTGTACTTGGTGCAGATATTGCAATGGATGAATTTCAAGATTTAATCAAATCAATTAAATATGGAGAATATGGAAAGGCTTTTTCTGGTAAATAAATCAGGCAAATACATTATAGATGATAAGTATACTCTAGATGATAATGTTTCAAAAGTAGAGAACGGACAGCTTGCTGAACTGGCAAATAAAAATCAGTTCCGGACAGTTGGATTTTTATCCGCCAAGGTAGAAGGAGTAAGCTGTTTCTACGCTGTATGCCCTATTAAGGACTCAGACTGGGTTGTTGTGTTGGAAGCTCCTGAAAGTGAAGTAATAAGTGCTTCAACAGATTTAGCTTTTTTTCATGCTCATTATCGGTATTGTTTCTATCCTCCTGTTATTAGTAATTATTTACCTAATTGCTAATTCAGTATCCAAACCAATCATCAGATTGAGCGAATGCATTCAGGGTATGGTAGAATATGACTTTTACTCTTTCAGACACATCTCCATCAGTTATTTACTCTAAAAAAATAAAGATGAAATAGGCATAATTTCAAGAGCGCTTATTACCGTCAAACAAACAATACAGGGTATAATGACCCAAATTACAGATATTGCCAATCAGGTTTCTGCCTCCTCTGAAGAACTCACTGCTTCAAGCGAACACTCTGCTGACATTTCTAAAAACTCTTACAAATACTGTTGAAGAGATATCAAAAAGGCGTTGTAATGCAGGCAGAGGATATGCAAAAAGGTGCTGAAGCTATGCAGGTTATGGATAATGCACTAACCTCAAATGAGTCAATAATTAAATCCCTTAATTCAACCATAGAAGAGGTTTCATCGGCTAAGGAGCAGGGACTGACTACAATACTTAAGTTAATCAATGCAACTAAAGAACTTGGAACTTCTTCACAGAATGTCCATGATGTTATCTTAGATACAAACGAAAGGGCATTACAAATTTCAACTGCAAGTAATATGATTAAGTCTATTTCTGACCAGACCAATCTCCTTGCTCTCAATGCCGCTATCGAAGCTGCCAGAGCAGGTGAAGCCGGCAAGGGTTTTTGCTGTAGTTGCCGAAGAAATCAGAAAAACTCGCTGAACAATCCAATCAATTTACCGAAGAAATTCAGGAGATAGTACAGGGTCTTACCGCAAAAGTGTCTGAAACAGTCGATATAATGGAAGTTGTTGGCAATACTGTAGCCGAGCAGAATAACAAAGTAAATGAAACCCAGGAGATATTCAATTTAATTTCATCTGAATTAGATAAAAAAATATGAGCGAAATGAATAACTTGAATAGTTCAGTGAAGAAACTTGAAGTTACCAAAGAGTCTCTTGTAGGCATAATTGAAAAACCTTTCAGCCCTATCTGAGGAAAAATGCCGCAGCTGCTCAAGAGTCTTCAGAAGCCCTTAATTCCCAGCTTTATTCCTCACAGGAAGTTGCTTCTGCAAGTGCAAGCTTAGCAGAACTTGCTCAAGATATGATTGAAATGATAAATAAATTTAAGATTTAATCTCCTAACAATAACAGCCATACTGATTAACTCTCAGTATGGCCGTTATTTAGTTTAATTAAATTAAAGCTTTACATCTACATTGCCGCCAAGGTTTGGGGTAACAGAGTTCTCCATCATCTTAACCATACCTGCTCCCATAGCCTCATTGGTGTCCATATTCTGTTTCATTACAGCAGTACTAACTGCTGACATGGTCTTTGACATAGCCATATCTGTAGAAAGAGATGCTATGCTCATTGCTAATCCGTCCATATTAACCTCCTTGTTAATCTAAGTCTTAAGTACAAAGTGAATCCATTTACTCTGTAAGGGCATAGTAAAGACTCTTAACCATAACTCCTGTTGCGCCTTCCTTAACATAGCCATAAGCCTTTTCAACACTCGCTGTACCGGCTATATCAACATGAGATCCAAGGAATTTCCTTTGCAAGGAATGATCCTACAAAGAGTCCTGCAGTCATCATTCCACCCATTCTTCCTCCACTGTTTTTTTAAGGTCAGCAGTCTTAGAATCATTCATCTTCTTGTAATAGTCTGTGGCAGGCATCTTCCAAAACCATTTCTCCGGCTCTCTCATTGCCTTTAACAAGCTTATTATAGAAGTCGTCATTGTTGGTTACAACTCCACTCACCTGCTCACCAAGAGCCATTACACAAGCCCCTGTTAAGGTAGCAAGGTCAATGAGCTTTGTTGCTCCAAGGTTGTTTGTTGCATAGTAAACTGCATCGGCAAGTGTAAGCCTGCCCTCAGCATCTGTATTTACTATTTCAATAGTCTTTCCACTCATTGAACCTATGATATCGCCATTTCTGTAACCATCACCGGATATCATATTTTCGCAGGCTGCCACTACAGCAAATACATTTACCTTAGCCTTAAGAGCTGCGAGTGCATTCATTGCACCTATTACTGTACCTGCACCACCCATATCAGTATGCATGTCTACCATTCCTGTTGCAGGCTTAATGGCATAACCGCCGCTATCGTAGGTAAGTCCCTTTCCTACAAGGGCGATCTCTCATCTGATTCAGGGTTGTTGTAGTATTCCATAACTATGAGTTTTGGCTCTTTAGCACTCGCTCTGGCAACAGTTAAGAAGGCTTCCATTCCTATCTCTTCTATTTCCTTTTTGCCGTAAACGGTAACTTTTACACCCTTTTGCCTCAAGTCTCTCTTTAGTTATATCGGCTAAAGTTTCAGGATAAATAACATTTGCAGGCTGATTCACAAGGTCACGGGTTAAGAAAAATGGACTCAATCAGCTTCTTAGCCTCATCTATACCCTTCTCAGCCCTATGCTCCTTACCCGGAATCGGATTGTAGTTTACTATGAGTTCAGGCGTTTCCTTTTTCTCTGATTTGAACTTGTCAAACTTGTAAGTAGCGTGAAGCATACCCTCTGCTATAGCCTCCGCAAGCTTGTAGTTGCAAAAGATTGTTTAACTTAGGTATGTTTAACTCTACCTCTGCCACCTTGTTCTTTAGCAAGACTTCAGCTACCTTGAAAAAAAGTCTTTCTAAGCATATCGAAACTCGATATCTTCTTCCTTGCCAAGACCAATAAGAAGATTGCACTCAAATTTCTCATTCATTGAAATAAACTTCTTCAGCCTTACCGGAAAACACTTCTTTTTCAGCCAAGGCATTTTGTAAATTCTGAATCTAATCTGTCTTCAAATACGAGCTCTGCCTTAACTCCGCCTGTTTTTGCAATATTAAATTTCATATATCCTCCTAAAATTTGATTAAAAAATCCGTAAACCTATTCTAACTCATAATCAAATAAAAAAACAAACTATTCATAAAATTTTCTTAAATAGATTAGGCTAAGTTTTAAGGTAAACTTCTATGCCGAGATATACATATCGCACAGAGAAATTTTTCAATTATAATTAGGGGTACATTAATCCTATTAAACAAAAACAGCCGGAAGCATTAAGCCCCCGACTTTACTTATCTTTCAAGCTGCTCCTTATAGTCCATTATCCCGCCTATATTTACCACCTTTTTAAATCCAAGCTTAGTAAGCCCTGACGCCATACGCTTGCTTCTTGCACCGCTGTGGCGGTATACATAGATAGGCACGCTCTTATCCTCAAACATTGTCTCAGCTTCCATAAATCTGCTAAGTGGAAGATTGATGCTTCCCTTAAGATGCCCACCTGCATACTCATTAGCCTCTCTGGCATCAAGTAGTAGCCCCCTCTCATCTGCCTGATAGTGCTTAATTCCCTCATTGATATCAGGACCGTTTAATAAATCAAATATTCCCATTTTTTCATCCTTTCAATCTATTCCAATATTTTCAAATACATGTCAAGTCTGGAGTTCACATAACCCGCAAACAGTTTCTCCATTGCTGAAAGATTATTTTTCATATTCTCGTCAAAAAGCTTGTAATATTCCATCCTATCCGTAAATTTTATATCTATTGGAGGATACCCTGCCTTCATAAGTTCCAGATTAACCAAAAGCCTTCCTGTTCTTCCGTTTCCATCTATAAAAGGGTGTATTCCCTCAAACTCTATATAAGAAAAACGAGCCAGCTTAGTTATTATATGCTCCTTACCTTCCATAAACTTCTTCAGCAGTTCTTCCATTTTCGGCTCAATCATATAAGGCTGTACAGGCTCATGCTTAGCCCCCATTATACGAACCGGTACTCTTCTATACTCCTCTGTCATCCTTGTTGCCTGCAAGCACAAGAAAAATGAATCTGCTTGATAATACGCTCCTCAGTGGCTCATTTTGCTTTACCAATTCACTTACAAACTCAAAAGGCTTCCTTGTGTCCAACCGCTTCCATATGGTCTTTTAATGGTTTTCTATCTATTGTCAGCCCTCTAAGTACCAAATCTGTTTCCCTTAAAGTAGAGTATTCCCCTCTATAGCATTTGAGTTATAGGTATACTCTACAGTAAATTCTTCATTTAGTCTCTTTTGTTTCACCCTCTGTAACTGACCTTCTATTATCCAATTCTTTTTCTTTTTATCTATAAGTGTAAGTAAGCTTTCGTTTTTGATTTGTATCTCCCATCGACAGGTTTAACTGTATCAACAGGAAATTTCCAGGTTTTGCCCTCTTTAATTGCTCCGGATATTTTTCCCTTCTTCACACAAAAACTCTGATTCTTCTGTCCGAAATTCCCCACTTAGCTGATGCTTCTTTTACTGTCATAAACATAAAAATTATTCCTCCTATATTTTATATAATATCACTTTATCGGAATAATATCAAGTTTATCGGAATAATGTTGAATTTATTAATACTTCTTAAACTCTTTTAATACATAACAATGTTCACTTTTTCCCATCAGCTTATCACCTTCAAAATCAAGCTCTATAACATAAGGCATCGGTCTATAATTCTTAAAAATCATGCCAAAACTCTTATCATAAAAATTAAGTATCGTGCTAAGTGCGGTTCCATATGCCAACTACCACTTCCTTATCTGTATCTCTTAAAATCTCAGTCAAGACTCTCATGTTTCGCTTCTGCACCATAACAATAGATTCTCCGCCTTCTTCGTGATAATCATCAGGTCAGCCCAGCGTTTATGAAACATTCCGTGATTGTTACCGTTTTCTCCTTTTTCACGCTCTCTTAAATCTTCATCTGTTATTATGTCCTTACCAAAACGGCAGAATCGGCAATGGTATCCATACTTCTTTTATACGGACTGGAATAAAAATGCGTCTATATGTTTTATCTTTTTAAAAATTCAAATACAATGGCTGAGTCTCTTCTCCCTCTCCCGTAAGCGGTCTTGTTCTGTCATCTTCCCAAACATGTTCAGGGCTGTGCATAAGCGCACAAAATAAATTTTTGATCATGATATATCTCCTCGTAATCAACTGGTTTTTCTTAATCCAGTTTACCACCAATCTGTTAACTTTTTCCATATTTTACGAGTTTCATCCTGCAATTTTTCGGAATTTCTATCCTGCAATTTTTCGGAACTTTTTATCCTGCAATTTTCGGAACTTTATCCTGCAATTTTCGGAACTTTATCCTGCAATTTTCGGAACTTCAACTATGACTTATGAATAAAAGTCCCCAAGACCACTGTAATACCTAACAAAAAGTCTTGGGGAATTTCATTTCTTAATCATCAAACTCACTTACAATAGCAGATACAGTCTGCTGCATCACCGTAAATCATAACTGTATTCTCATTGGTAAAGAGTGGGTTCTCTATGCCTGAGAAGCCTGTTCCCTTACCACGCTTAAGCACGAAGACTGTTCTTGCCTGACTGTGCATTGATGATAGAGCATACCATAAATTGGGCTTCCCGGATCGTCAAGGGCTGCAAGGTTAACTCACGTCATTGGCACCTATAACTATGGCTACATCTGTCATAGGCATCTGTGGGTTCATTTCATCCCGCTGTCTTAAGCTTCTCATAAGGATGTCAGCCTCTGCAAGAAGAACATTCACTATTGTCAGGCATTCTTCCTGCAACAGGGTGGATGGCGAAGTTTACTTCCACACCGTTATTCTCAAGCTTTTCTGTAAGTTCCTTAACTGCATACTGAGCCTGTGCAACTGCCATACCATAACCCGGTATAAATACTACATTCTTAGCTGCTTCAGAGTATCATATAAGCGTCTTCTACAGATATAGCCTTCGCTTCCTTTCCATCACCGCTACCGCTCTTACTTGCTCCGCCGCCAGCTTCCAAAGAGAAGACTGTGAGGCTTCTATTCATTGCCTATACATGATTAAGAGTAAGGATGAGTCCTGATGTACCTACAAGACAACCGGATACTACAAGTACCGTATTATTTATTGCAAAAGCCTGCAAATGCCGCTGCAAGTCCTGACAGGGCATTAGGGAAAGAGATAATAACGGCATATCTCCACCACCAATGCACACTACGAGTGTAATACCGGCTATAAGATAGGCTACAGTTACTAAAACTATGCCATAAAAGCCAGGTTCTACACCACAGAAAGCATACATAATTATGCCCGCTATACCTGCAATAACCAAGGCTCCGTTTAATAAATTCTTTCCGGAATAACTACCTGTTTCTTAAATAACGCCTGAAAGCTTGCCCCCAGGCAACAACTGAACCTGTAAATGCAACCGCACCGATTGCTAGTGTAAAAGCCCTAGTGTAATGTCAGTAAATGCGTCAGTCTTAGTGGCATCTGTAGACACATACTGAGCTATAGCTACAAGAAGGATGAAAAGACCACCAAAGCCGTTAAAAAGAGCTGCAAGCTCAGAGCATACCTAATCACTTTCAACCTTCTTTGACCATACCGCTCAATCACTCCACCTACAAGTATTGCTAATATTATAAAAATATCCGTTCTTTAGAATGTCGTTATTCAGAACAAGTCATCTTTTTCACACATTACGGTTATGGTTGCAATAAGCATACCAACCGCTGATAAAAAGATTTCCTTTTTCTCGCTGTTTCTGCCTTACCGAGAAGCTTGATACCTCTGATAAAGAAGATGCAGGCTATCATATATGAAACCATTATTATGCTGTTCATTTAATCCTCCTTATTCTGCCTCATTATTTCTTTTTCTTAAACATACCAAGCATTCTGTCTGTTACCATCGTAACCACCGATAACATTGATGGTAGCAAATACAATGGCAAAGAAAACCAAAGTGCAGTACCTAGCAGGTCCTTCTATATTGAGGGCTGTAACTGTAATCAGCACCAACTATTGTAATACCTGAAATTGCGTTGGTTCTGACATAAGAGGTGTATGAAGCTGTGATGGTACCTTGGCGATAAGCTCAACACCGAGGAAGCCAGCAATTACAAATACACAGAATATAAAGCATTATCATAATCTGCTATCCTTTCTTTGCTACAAATCTCTCATGAATTATTTTACCGTTCTGAGTAAGGAGGCAGCCCTTCATTATCTCATCTTCCAAGATTAACAACGAGTTCATTCTTCTCCTTGTCGTGGAAAATGAGTTAAAAATGCACTGATATTACCTGAAAGCATAAGAGAAGCATCAAGGCTACCTGTCTTTCAAGCAAGTCACCGACATAATGGTAACTCCGTTTTCAGTAACTACATTCTCAAAAAGCTTAGAGCCTTTACATTTCCTCCGGTTGAAGACAATATGTCCACTACAATGGAGCCCGGCTGCATACGGTCAAACACATCCTTCTTAATAAGTACAGGTGCCTTTCTGCAAAACCTTAGCTGTAGTAATAACTACATTCGCCTTCTCCCCACTACCTTTGCCTGTGCCTCCTGCTGCTTTGCTATCTGCTCAGGTGTCAGCTCTTTTGCATATCCCTGCTCAGTCTGTCCCATTTCACCGAGGTCAATCTTTACAAAGTTCGCACCAAGACTCCTCACCTGCTCCTCAACCACAGGCCTTGTATCAAAGGCATCTACCCTTGCACCAAGACGCTTAGCTGTAGCAATAGCCTGAAGTCCCACAACTCCAACACCTATAATAAATACCTTCGCAGGAGAAATGGATTCCCTGCAGGTGTCATCATCATAGGGAAGATCTTAGAGCTTAGCTGCGGCATTGAGTACCGCCACATAGCCTGCAAGAGAAGCCTGAGAGGACTGTACATCCATCTTCTGTGCAAGTGTGGTTCTTGGTATCATTTCAAAGCGAAACCGCCTGTATACCGTCACTTGCAAATTTATTTAACAGCTCTTTTCATTAAACGGATCTAAGTGCTAAGATGCAGGGGTATCCTTCTTTAAGCCCTCCGTACTTTCAGGTTTTAAGATACGCACAACAATCTCGCTGTCAGCATATCCCGCCTCATTGCTTGATACAATCTCTGCTCCCGCTTCCTTGTACGCTTCGTCTGAAAAACCTGATTTAATTCCTGCTCCGCTTTGCAACCTTGAATGAAAATCCCATTCCCTATAAGCTTTTTATATCAGCAGGGTACCATAGCCACTCTGGTTTCAGAGCATCAGATTCTTTACAAATCAATACCTTCTTCATGTATATTGTCCTTTCTTAAAAGTTTTAGTTTTCCTGTTGTCAGTATACAGTAATACATTGTGCATTTCAACCAAAATTTTTATTTTTATTGTAAGAAAGAAAAATTATATATCATTATTTTATTTTAAACTCGCTAGTATATTGTATGTAAATAGCAGATTATTTGTGGATATTTCACATTTATTATTGTCATTTTTCTTAACCTACTATTATTATTGATTAAATCAGGGATTAGCAGAATCTAACTTTTTATATTAAGTCTTTTCCTACTGCAAAATTTTATATCTATATTAGCTCAAAGCCCCTAATTAGCATTGATGCCAGATTGTGAAGAATTTCGGCACATAATTAATCTTTTATTTTACAGTCTTTTGTTGTATAATAAGCTTTGATAATATGCGACAAGAAGCTATGTTGGGAAATGTGGATTGCAGACAATTTTGAGAAATAATATAAACCATCAGGGGATAAATATATGTTTATAAAAGTTTAACTGTTTTGCAGAAGGAAATACCGAATCAACCGAAATCTGTCTCTTTCAGGGAATAGATTTAATAAGATAGGCTTTGCTGTTCTCTCAACAGAGCATATAAGGCATGATTATCTCTTGCCTCATGGATAGGTCTACCTACGATAACTTTCTTAAAATGCTTGAAAAATCAATAGCGGCGTCTACCAACATTGTTGAAGTTACGGGAGGAAATGTATACAGAGTTGTTACGGGAAGTTTCTTGAATGTAAAAGAGGCTAAGACAGCAAGCTTTGGCATCAAGATATTGGATGAAAAATAATTATGAGATTTGAACTAGAAAGCGGTAATCTCATTCTAAGAGCACTTGGCGAGGATTATGCTCCTAATGTATGTGATTTTTATAAGAGGAATTACGATTATCTGTCCAAGATGGGAGCCAAATCAAACGACAAGTCCTTTCCTAGAGGCAATGGAAATGTTTATGAAGGCTGATATGAAGAATATGCTCCTTGGAAAGCAGCGTAAGATACTGGTTTTCTTTTTAAGAACTCGCCTGAGAGGGATAATTGGCGGCGTGAATTTTCAAGACATAAAAAGAGGAGCATTTAAATCCTGCCAAATAGGCTATAAGATAGATGAGGATTTTTCAGGACGCGGGCTAACCAAAGAAGCTGTACACTGCGCTATCTCCTCTATGTTCACAGATGAAAAGCTGCACAGGGTAGAGGCTCTTATTGCAGTGAGACAATCTTCCCTCAGTAAGACTTTCCGAAAGCCTTGGCTTTACAAAGGAGGGAGTTAGTAGAGAATTTGCCCTGATAAACGGAGAATGGAAGGACTGTTTTTCAGTATTCCTTGTTAGATGGAGAATTAAAGGGACTGATGTAGCAGTCCCTTTTTATTACATTTCGTTTTAGTTACAGCTTAAACTGTACTTCTATCTCTTCTTTTAGCTTCTTCTGACCTCTTGATGCAACCTTTTTTGTAATATGAAGTGAATACACCTCATCCTTTGCATAAGGCTCAAGAGGCTCTATCTGAACTTCATTTTTGGATGAATCATAGCTTATATTTACCTTGAGCATACCTGAAGCAGAGGTCACATACATATTGTTGCTGTTTACTGTCCTTGGGTCAAGAGGTGTGTTGAATCTCACTCTCCACACAAAGTTACCTGTCTTAAACTTAAGTGACTGTCTCACCGCCTGGTCAAGCCCTGATGTAGACTCAATATCAAGATAATTTGCCATAAACCCTATCCTCCAATTCATAAAGTTTGACCGCATTCTTAAATGTTGCTTCTACGACTTCATCCATTGAAACTCCCAATATATCAGCTATTTCAGCTACTACATATTTTATGTTTCTGAATTATTCCTTTCTCCTCTAAAAAGGTGCAGGGAGAGAGGTAAGGAGAGTCCGTTTCAAGCACTATGCTTGCCAAACCGATTTTTAACTGTTTCCTTAGTTTTTCTTGGCATTCTTAAATGTAACTACTACCGCCTATTCCTAGTAAAACCCTAGCTTTTACAAACCTCTCAGCCATCTCAGCCGAATAAGAATAACAGATGGATAACTCCTTTTATTATAACCGAAATCCTTTAACAGATTGTAAGTGTCCTCAGCCGCATCCCTGCTATGAATCACAACAGGCTTGTTTAACTCTTTGCAAGTTCAAGCTGCCTCATAAACCAGTGCTTTCTGCCTCTTTCTTACTTCTTCGTTTTTCTGCCCTGCTTCTCTTTCAAAGTAGTCAAGACCGATTTCACCCTATTGCTACCACCTTTTTACTTGCTGCAAATCTCCTAAGCCTCTTAAGAGCCTCTTCATCAGAGAGGTCTTTTAGGCTGTCTACATCATCAGGATGTACCCCAACTGCTGCAAAACTCTCTCAAATTCCTCCAGCCAGCTTAACTGAGTTTTCACTTGTCTTAAGGTCAGCTCCAATATTGGTTATGTATGAGATGTCAGACGAGAGCAGGCTTTCTATCAGCTCTTTTCTATCCTCATTAAACTGGTCATCATCATAGTGGGCGTGAGTTTCAAATATTTTATATTCCAATTCGGTCTCAATTTCTAATATCAGTCGTAGTTTTTCATGGACACTCGCCCAAAGCAGAGCTTAAATCCGCTGCCCATAGCATTTACATAGTCTTCATAGCCAAATTTGACATAGTTTAAGTTGGTATAACCTTTATCTCTAAGAAGATTAAATGCCTGACCGGATCTGTTTGCCATGATAACACATAAGAAATACCCTACTATCTTTATCGGCTCTTTTAGTCAAATAATCAAGCATTTTTACGCCATTATCTGTAAAGGGGCATATTTATGGCATTTTCTATATGACCTGCCTCATAGTCTGCCCCTCATCTCTGAGGTCAATTAGTATAGCTTTCTCATCCTTTGATGCCTTCGTATTAGCTCATCCGCTCCGAGCACGATATTGTAAAAAGGGCTTAGGCTCAGATAGAAGCTTCATAGAAAAATCAAAGACGACATTAGTAGAATGGTAAGTATAACTATAATTATAACAGGCTTCTTGGTCTTACTCATTAGAGTCTCTCTTTCAATCCGTTTTTAATTCTAAAATTCTTTTGCAGGCTTTAGCGTTGTCTGGAATAATCACATCCGGTTACTTCACACTCTATTGTATCATGATAGGATATCGCTAAGGCAGGCAAATTCCTTAAGTGTAAGAGTCTCACCTCTTATCAGAGGATTTTGCTTCATACCAAGGATTTCCTGCATCTTAAGTATGGCCTCAGTGATTTCTTCCTTTGTAAAGTCAAGCTCGGCCGAGTTGGTAAGCCCATTTTGCAGGGTCTTCCTTCGCTGTGCAAAAGGAGGCTTTGATGAGCTTAAACATCAGCTCTTCATCCTTCACCTCTAACAGGAGGTTTCCTTTCGTGGCATTTAAGATTGACTACTGCACTACCTACATTGGGGCGTGGGCATGAAGCAGTTTTGTGGTACGAAGGCCGCTATATAGGCACGGAATAGTACTGAACCGCAAGCGAAAGTGCCCCATAATCCTTATTCGCAGGGACTGCCTGCATCCTCCTTGCCACCTCTTCCTGCATCATAAGAGTCATATCCGTAACCGGAACCCTTTTCTCAAGCAAGGTCATGATTATCGGAGTTGTTATGTAGTAAAGGAAGATTTGATACCACCTTGATAGGCTTGCCGCATTTTTCTCCTCTACCAGGGCAGCTATATCCACCTTTTAAGATATCCTCGTTTATCACCTCTACATTGTCATAAGCTGAGAGAGTATCTCTTTAGAATTTTAATTAGCTTCCTGTCTATCTCTACAGCTATTACCTGCCCTTGCGGCCTCACATAGATACTGGGTTACAGTACCTATGCGGGACCAATCTCAAGCACCAGGTCATCCTTTCCTATGTCAGCCGCATCCACTATCTTTTCAAGCACATGGGTGTCTATAAGAAAGTTCTGACCAAATTTTTCTGAAAAGGTAAAATCATACTTTTTAGTATTGCAATTGTATTTTGTGGCTGTCCCAAATCTGCCATTCAATCTCCTCTTTAGCGAATCTCTGCTCCACTTGGCATAGTATTCTCAGGTGTCATAAGTGAAAGATTACCCTCTGCATCCTCAGCACAAAGAAGCATTCCCTGTGACAGAACTCCTGCAAGCTTTAGCTGGTTTAAGATTTGGTAAGCACCATCACTTTCTTTCCAACCATATCCTCTAGCCTTATAGTTCTTTTCTGATTCCTGAAACCATCTGTAAGGTCTTACTTCCCACCTTTACCTGTGAACAAAGCAGTTTCTTTGACTTTGGTACTTCTTCACACTTTAATAATCTCGCCTACCTGGAACTGGCACTTCATAAAGTCATCAAACTCAATCTCAGGCTTAGCTTCTAGGTCGATAGCCTCAGCACCTTTCTGCCTTTAGCCTCCCTGCCATAGAGCTTATCAAGAGACTCCTTTGCCTCAGCCTCGTTTATCTTTCCCTGCCTTAAGCAGGTTGTTGATTGCTGTCTCACTGCTCTTTTTACAAATTCTTCCTCTGAGCCTTCACAATCTTTTCTGTCTCAGCAAGAACCTCTTTTACATCCTTTCTTGCAAAAGAGCATCTCTAGGGTTTTCTTCTACCTTTGTTCCATTTTCTTAATCAGTCCCGAACTTATCAAGCTCACCAAACTCACGAAGCTCTGAGTTAAATGCCTTAGCTATCTTCTCTGAAGTCTCAGGCATAGAATGAATATAAAAGTGAAGCACCCATCATTATGCTCTCTGAAAGGTTGTAAAAGCACCTCTTTCAGGCGAGGCAGCTTATCCTCCTCTTTAGCGAGTATCCAAGGCTCAGTCTCATCTATATACTTATTGCAGCGCTTAAATAAGGGTAAATATCTCAGAAATTGCATCAGCAGCACGAAGCTCCTTCATCTTGTCAACTACCTTGTGGAGGCAGTTTACGGCAATTTCCTTGAGCTCAGCATCAACAGGTTCTTCTACTCCTGTAGACTCAAGCTCTCCGTTAAAGTACTTGTTGCTCATTGCAATTGTTCTGCTTACCAGATTGCCAAGTGTATTAGCAAGGTCAGAGTTGTAGCGCTCAGCCATGAGCTCCCAGGTGATTACTCCGTCATTTTCATAAGGCATTTCGTGAAGTACAAAAGTAGCGTACGGCATCTACTCCAAAGAGGTCTGCCATAGTCATCCGCATAGATAACATTTCCTTTGACTTACTCATCTTCTCCCCACCCCTGCAGAGCCAAGGATGTCCGAATACCTGCTTAGGGAAGAGGCTCATCAAGTGCCATAAGGAAGATAGGCCAGTATATGGTATGGAAACGGATAATGTCCTTACCTATAAGATGTAAGTCCGCAGGCCAGTATTTCTTATAAAGGTCTCCATGGTTTCCATCTGCATCATAGCCAAGACCTGTGGTATAGTTTGAAAGGGCATCAAGCCATACATAGACTACATGCTTAGGGTCAAAATCAACAGGTATACCCCAGGTAAATGAGGTTCTTGATACGCAAAGGTCCTGAAGTCCCGGTATAAGGAAGTTGTTCATCATCTCATTTTTTCTTGAGACAGGCCTGATAAAGTCAGGGTTATTGTTGATATGTTCAATAAGCCTGTCAGCATACTTGCTCATCTTAAAGAAGTAGGCCTCTTCCTCTGCAGGATGTACCTCTCCATGGCACTCAGGGCATTTCCCGTCCACAAGCTGTGCATTGGTATAAAAGGCTTCACACTCAGTACAGTACATTCCTTTATAAGAACCCTTGTAGATATCACCCTTTATCATAAAGCTTCTTAAAGATTTTCTGCACCTGTCTCTCGTGGTCAGGATCTGTAGTACGGATGAAGCGGTCGTAAGAGGTGTTGCAAAGGTCCCAAAGGCGCTTAACCTCTGTGGCCACGCTGTCTACAAATTCTTTAGGTGTCTGTCCTGCTTCTATTGCCCTTGTCTCTATCTTCTGTCCGTGTTCATCTGTTCCTGTCTGAAACCTTCACATCATAGCCCTCTTTACGCTTAAATCTGGCTATTGCATCTGCAAGAATAATCTCGTAGGTATTGCCGATATGTGGCTTTCCTGAAGTATAGCTATCGCTGTTGTAATATAATATGGTTTTTCTCTGACATTTTTCTCTCCTGTCTTTTTATAGGTTTGCCTTTTAAGTCTACTTTCCTAACTGCATTTTGTCAACTGTATCAATTCTTCCTTTTCTTTGATATCCAACCACTGAAAGTGATGATATAAGCAAGTAATATAACTCCAAACGTACCTCCTACCAAAGCCGTGGCCTTCATGCTCCTTTTATGCTCGGTTTCCCTGGTTATTACCGCTCTGACATTACTTTTTATTGCCAGCCCGCATCAACAGCCTGAAGCTTGATATCATTTTCACCCACAGCGAGCCTTTGAGTGAAGCTAAAGCTTCCCTTCTTTACATCTTTTCTCTGTCCATTCATAATGAGGGTGGCATCCTCTGAGCACTCGCCTGTAACCTCTATCCTGCTGTCTGAGGTTACAGCCCCGTCTATGACCTTATCCAGCACCACCTTTGGTTTGACGGTGTCGATTATCATCTCTTTGGCATAGTTCTTTATGTTGCCATTCTCATCGGTTACACTTACAACTATCTCCACATCTCCGTCAGATACCGGCACGGTATAGGTTCCGCTCGCCTCTGAATCACTTGCTTCGGACTTTCCATTCACACTTATGTCTACCTTACAGTTACCGGTAAATAATACGTCTATCGGTATTTCATCTTCATTAGATATCTCTTGCACCGGGAATCTCACCATGGCATTTGGCTTTGTTTCTATCAGGCAGGTCATAAAGCTTAAAGTCTCCGTTATTGCCGTTAATATTTGTATTCGCCACATAGTAAGATACATTTTCTATACCTTCAGGTATGTCCGCAACAAAGGGATTTTCTTTGGTATAATTCTTTGAAATCTCCTCTAAGGTATCGCTGTTATAAAAACCAACCAGATAGTTTTTTATCGTCTTCTCCATCCCAGCTAATCTCTAGCCTTATCATCCACATACCTGCCAGTTATTCCTTCAACCAAGGGTTGCTTTCCACTGTCTTTGCATAAACTCTATGCTAGCTAAATACCTGTCTCCTGACACATAGGCAGGTAGCTCCATTAGTTTTCTCAGTGGATTTTTACCGATCTTGGATACTAAACTTAAAATAATAATATCCTGAGTTAGGTACTCTAACATTTATCTTTTTCTTCTCCACTTGCACCTGTGCTCTTTAACTTAACGTAGGCCCAGTCAGTCATCTGTTTTTAGTAGAATAATATACTGTATTGGCAAGCTTGTCTTTTTGTCCACCCCTAGTAACAGAGAAGCTAACAGTCACTATTGCACCGCTTGTCACACCTTCCTGTTCACTATCCTGCTCCACAAAAAGAGTTCACTTTTAAAGCCTTCCCCGTCTTCTGGGAAGCCTCCAAAGTGAACTCCTTTATAAAGGTAAAGTGTAAATGTAAAACACAAAGCAAAGAAAATAAATAATATAATCTTTCTTTTTATTCATAGTTTTTTATCAAACCACAAATCAGGCGCGAAAACCTCTGCTTTCCATCGCAGGTGCCACCAGAGTTTCATCTAAGTCCAGCCCTCTTCCATAGGTGATGCCTGCATATACTCTCTGGGTATTCCTCCATAACAGGCTTAGACTCATCTGTCTTTGCCACTTCTCTGAAGCTGTCACCAAGTTTTCTTAGGACCTTTTCTGCGGCTTCTATCTCCTCTTTCTTTCCACTCACCAGTGCAAAGTTAAGGCATCTGCTCACATAAATGTAAAGGCTTGCAAGATACTTACTAACCTCATAATTCATGTCGAGGCTTACAAGCAATTCCTTCACAAAGGAAATTGCCTGTTTAATCTCATTTCTATATGTTTCCCTGTCACCTTCTGCAAGTGCCTTTTTTGCCAAAGCGAGATTTTCTTCTATTATATCATATATTATAACAATAATCTCGCTTTTATTTGCAGAGTTATTCTTCTTGTAAATATTTTTACAGACTCAGCTTTCAACTAAGCTACCTCCAATTAACTCTGTAACAATGTAAGTATGGTGTTAGGGCGCTCATTAGCCTGAGCAAGCACGCTGGTTCCCGCCTGTGAAAGCACCTTCTGCTGTGTAAATTCGGTCATTTCCTCAGCCATGTCGGTATCCACTATTCTTGAGAACGCACTAGTCATATCCTCTGTAGTTTCGTCAAGACTTAGTATGGTATGCTCAAGTCTGTTCTGGTATGCACCTAGCTTTGCACGCTCAGCTGATACCATTGTGATAGCCTTTGTCAACCATCTCTATAGCATTTTTCAGCCTCTATGCTTGATCTTAAATTGATTTTGCTAAGTCCCAAAGTCTCTGTATCTATTCTGTCTATGCTTACATCAAAGCTCTCGCCTGTGTTAGCTCCTACCTGGAGAGTCATATAGCCTGCATCAAATACTGTAAGCTCAACCTCTCCACCCTTGTCATTCTCTGTGGTATAGTCGTTTACCTTAAGCTCAAGCTCAAAGCCGTCTCTGTCCTTGATTACAACCTTGTCTCCATCTACATTTACTGTAGCTGTTTTTCTCAAAGCCTTCATCAAGTGTAACCTTAGCATCCTTACCTCTTGGTGCAGGGATCTACCTTCCTTGGCAGTCCAAGTGCAGCAGATAGTTTATCTGCATTATCCTCTGCTGATACCGTATTGCCGTCTTCATCCTTTGTGGCAGTTCCTTCTATCTTGATATCTATCTTAGCCTTGCTTCCATACTCCTTTTGGTTACAAAAAGTAATTCTATCCCTTCATCAAGTGCTTCTGCGGTGTAACCGCCATATACCTCTTCACCGTTGCATCAGGGTCCGCCGCCATTACCTGCGAGGCTGATTCCTGCTCTTTCAGCTCCTGTCCTTAGCTTATTTAATACAGTTTCTGCCGAATCACCCGGTTTGATGTCTACCACTTCGCCGTTAATGATGACTCTTCCCTGTACCTTAGAGTTCTCGCCAAAGTCTGCACCATTTACTGAACCGCCTGTATACACTGCCTTTTTAGGATCTTCCTCAACTGTCAGCTTATATTTCCCATCAGGTACTATTTCAGTAGAACGAATTACCTCAACACCTGTATTCTTTGTTACAGAGCGCCTTCCAACCTCTCCGTTAAGGAGGGTATTCTGGTTAAAATCCGTATCTGAGGATATCCTGTTTACCTCAGCAAGTAACTGATCCACTTCCTTCTGGATAGCATCTCTGTCATCACCTGAGAAGGTATCGTTGGCAGACTGAACTGCCAGTTCTTTAACACGAACGAGTATGGCACTTACTTCATTAAGTGCTCCCTCTGCTGTCTGAATAACTGAGATACCATCTGCTGCGTTCTGGGAAGCTCTCTCCAATGAATGAATCTGGGTACGCATTCTCTTTGATATAGAAAAGCCTGCCGCATCGTCTGCTGCGTGGTTTATCTTTATGGCCTGATGAAAGCCTCTGGGTGCTTTTTATCAAGTCTTCTATCAACTCTGCTAAGATTGGTATTTGCTCTAAGTGCTGAAATATTATTGTTTATTCTCATTTTTAAAAACCTCATTCTCTAGCCTCTGATACCAAGAACCTTAAGTAAATGTGTTTGCTACCACCTTTTGCAGTTCTATAAATATCAGCTGTTTTAACATTATCACTATATATATCGTCCAGAATTTGTAATTTGTGAAGAGGACGCCCAGATGATAAGAAATTTCACCGATTTCCATATCAAGTCCTGCAAGGCGCTCTTAAGTCCATCCTCGTCAGGTCTTTAGGTTGTCAAGGCTTTCCCTCGATTCTGTTCCTAAAAATACCCCATTATCCTTTCACTTACTATTCTAGCTCTGAAGTCACCGTCTCACTGTCGTTGGTTGAGATAATTCCCCACCTTCCCTTGTCCACCTCTGCCTACCCTTTCTTACAGTAAAGGGAGAGATCCGCAAAGTTGTCATCATCATAGATGAAAAGGAATGTCATAGGTTTTTAGTCTCTTCTCTTTTTACAGATAGAGTAATTGTCTTCTTTAACCGCCATCAGTCCTTAAGGCTGTCGTGCCCTCATTTCTGACGATTCCATCATCTTGGCAACCTTTTCGCTGAGCGCATCAGTAACCGCCTTTTTCATTCTCTGCCGCAAAGCGGTCTCCGTCAAACTCATCAATGAACTTCCAAGAAAGGTCATTTACCTCTCTCTCTCCCCTAGTCATTTCACTGGACCACACCGAAAGGCTCCTTCTTCCCTTTGCTATATCTGACTGGGCAAGACATTTGAAAATGTAATCTCCGCTCCCTCATCTATTAGCTTTTCTACATCAGTAGACTGTATCTCTCTTGCTATTTCTGCTTCCTTCTCTTTGAAATAATCTCGCTTAACTTCGCTGAGACTGTCCTTAGCTCTCCTGCAGAAGCTGCATAAGCTCTATCTATCTGATTGTCTATCTTGTCAGCTCGCATAGGATGTTGGTAAGCTCACCGAAATTATCATCTATTTTCTCATTAAAGCCTCCAAGCTTCCTCGTTCTTACAGCTGATAGCATATTTCTAAGGTCAGGCTCTGATTGGTAAGGCTCACACTTCCTACCGCCGCATCATCACCCTTTTTCAATCTGATTAAGAAGGCGGTATATACCATATACGCCTCTCTTTTCAGTCTCACTTACTTCACCGCTTCTTTCGAGATTATATAGATATCTGCTGTATTTTTCATCACTTGGAATTACCTGTTCATTTATCTCCTTTTGCAGCCTTAAGCAGCTCTTCCATATCCATATCAAGCGGATTGGTACCTGATTTTATAAGGCTTGCAACAGTAGCGAGGCTTTTAATTCCTTTAGCGCTGTCTGTAAGAACCGCAGCAGACTTCATCTTGGTTACAGACTCCACAGTTACCTCTGCCCTTATTATAAGCTAAAAAGCCTTACAGCCTTTCTGTTGGCATCCGAAAGCTCCAAGCCGTTATCCTTTAGAACCTCATCAATATTACCAAACGCCTTGCGGATATTGTCTCCAAGGTCAGATCTAAATCTCGGTTGCACCCTTTTCAGGCAAGACCCTGCCTCGTGATATGAAGCAAGGGTAATCCTTGTCTCCTGCCTGAAGGTCTCGGATACAGCACCATCTTATAATCTGAGCTGTACTCCTTTGTAATGTGCATAAGAGCGGATAGAATACCACGCTCTTAAAAAGTTCTATCTGATTTGTGCTGTTTTTCTATATTCTCCCTGCTCTCTCAGGCGCATTACTAAGGGGCTTAGCTCCCGTCTAGCAATCCTTAAAATAGCTTTCTCTTCTTTTCTAAGATTGTCAACAAGTCCCTTTGAGGTCGGTCACATCTATTTTTAATGCCTTTATTTAGCATATTTACTGCTGATTCCTCAGTAAGTTAAGCCTTATTTCTTCAAAAGCGCTTCTTCTTTGTAACCTCGGTAATTGTTATCTCAGTAGTACGTCTGAAAATAATTAACTACATAGCCTGCCTGTCTATTGTTTGCATTACCAACTATGACATCAGGTGTTGCCTTTGCCCTCAGAAAGCCCATTTGCAATCTTAGATAGCAGGTTATTAAATCCCTTTTCACTCCTTGCTTCTTTTTAAAGTTCACTTAGGCTAGGCACCAGCCACGCTCGCAGGAGTGATTTCCATTCCTTGGTAAAGAGCCACTTTGCTGCATCAAGGCTTTCACTATCTGCAGTTACACCCTTTATTTTCAAGTAGCTTACCGCCTGGTCTGATACCTTTTCCTGGGGTTTCTTCATTCTCCACTTTACACGGACTTCACTGTGCGACTCCATATGCTCCATTTTGTAAATGTTTTGAATTGTCTCTGGTAAAGTCTGCCTCCACCATACGGCTTATGGTAGGGCTCATTTATATTGGAAACCACCTCTTTTGCAAAGGTTCACCGCAGAAGAGAGCTTATCCATATTCTCCTTGTGACTGCCATTCCGGAGTTTTTCAAGCTGCTTTTGCTAGAGTAGAATCGCCAACTGCCGAATAGGATATTTCCTTTATATCGTCCGCAGCCTCACTCAAGCTTTTCTGCCTGCTTAGCGAGGTTTTCCCTGCGTATTTCTGTTTTGAACTATATTTTCAATGCTCTTTCACAAGTCCGCATCAGAGTCCTTAGCGGATACTCCCTCATCTTCAAGATCCTTAATCACATCAGAGTAAGACTTTTGGCATTGTATTCAAGGGTTTCTACAGCTTTTCTCAGTCTTTTCCTGAACTTGTTAAGCTCTCTGTCTTCTTCTAAGCTTATTGACTGTATCTCCATATGTTAGAGTCTTTGTTCTTATGTTCTTATTAGATGCTCTCCCAGGCTTATCTTTTCGTGAATAGGTTCCTGTACTTTTAACATCTTTATCGATATCTTTAATTCCTGTTTCGAGTACCCTTTTGTACTATCTTTACACTATTTATCTGCATAGACACCTCGTCATAATGTTAACCTATATTAACCGCAACACCTCTGATATGCCACTTGGCGGCAGCTCCCCGCCACTGCATATCCCTAGTTGTTCCACAATACTCTATAACATTTTATGTCGGCAAAATCCATGCATTTTATTGCTTTGATAATAAAGGTGAATATAAAATTATCTTCTAGAAAAAGATAGCAACACAAGGCATCTACATACGTAAAATGCGTGTATCGTTATCTTTTTCTATCGAGTATTCAGAATGACATCCCCAAATGTCCAATTCTCATTCCGCATGAAGCCAGTTCGTCTTCCTACTCTCTCCTGTCGACAGTATTATTCTAGCACCATTTGTGCATAATGTCAATAAAAGTATATTTAATTGACATAATAAATTTATATTTTGCACAATTTATAATTAGACTAATATTATGATACAAGTGTCAAAAGTATAAAAATTGATCAGCTTGCTTGCAAGAGAAATTCATCATCTTTTTGACACCTACATCGTATTATTCAGCATAGATAAGCACAA
>BNJV01000359.1_pt1 | contig 83024 bp, 123 predicted proteins | sample 8540591 | NCBI WGS metagenome assembly BNJV01 (sample SAMD00202457, study PRJDB9452) | human saliva metagenome | host: Homo sapiens | reverse complement strand
CAGTTACGTACGTTGGCTGGAAACATCAACTACGGTGCAACAGCATTATTATGGCGTGAAGGTTGTATTATCCGTAGCCGTTTTGAAAATATTCGTGATGCATATGAAGCCAATCCAGATTTAATCTCTTAGGTTCAGATAGTTTCCAAAGGTATCGAAAACGTATTGGAGTGATCATGTAAAGTGAAAAGTAAAATCGATCGAAGTAGGTATCCCAATGCCTTGTATGGCATCTGCGATTACCTTTCAGATGTTGGCAATTTCAGCCCGTTTACCAGCAAACTTGCTTGCTAACGTGTGACTACTTGGTGCATACTTATGAGCGCACTGACAAACTGAGACAGAATTCTTCCACACCATCCGGACGGGTCGCGGTAATACTGCATCCACCACTTATGGGATGGTAAGTAAAACTCGTGATAAACTCACCGCACTTTGTCTGTAAAGTGCGGTTTATTTTTACCTTATTTTGGAGAAACCTATGTTACCTCAATCACGCTTTAGATAAAATTTCAGAAATGGAAAATCTTCTCAATGAAGCAGAGAGTTTCTTAGCTGACGCAGAACAATTTCTTGAAAAATGGCAGACCTTCTTACCATGAAAACCTTAGAACACTATTATTTTGATGGTGACTGGCGAAGATTATACGTTTATGAGGATGGTAAGATCCCTGAGGATATGCCTTGTGGTGTATTAAGTGAAGATTTAGTATTTAATGCGAGTACAGGGCATCATAGTTTGGCAATTGAATATTTGAAAGTGGTTACGAAAGTATTAGATCAAGCTACAAAGATTAACATTCAATATATTTAATTGTTCAGAAAAACAGCGGAAAAACGCATATTTTTGAACTTTCATTCATCTCTGTTTGTCTTAGGGATTACTATCAATATGGATAGTTTTATATGTTAAACACGGAGGATCCTATGAAATTACTGGAAAATCACTTGTTATCGCGATGACTGTTATTTCTCTTTGCTGCATGTGGAAAACATGAGTCGTACTCATACAACAGCTGGCGCCGCTATCGGTGAACGCAGCAGGCTATATGTGGTGGTATACTGCCGCAACCACATGGGTGGTTGCCGCATTAGGTAGCGTAATCGGTAGCCAAAGTCAATAAATAGTCAAATAACCGCACTTTAATGAGTGCCGTTGTTTTATTATCCTCGGCTGCTCTGCGCTTTGGCTTACGGCGTGCTTTTACCAATGTTTTCGTATCTTTGGCGACGCAGTTTAACGTCTTCTTTCCACGTCTGCTCTTTTCTTCACGCTTTTCTTTACTGCGCGCTTTTGCTTTTTGAGACATGGATTTTACTTCCCCATCTTTCGGTGGTTTAGTACGAGGTTCTAGCCCTTCAAAATACGCGCTTTTAAAAGCTCTTCCGTATAGCGTTTAATTTTACCGAGCAATTTGTAATCATGTGCTTCAACAAAAGAAACAGCCAGTTTTTTTTTTCCTGCACGAGCTGTACGACCATACGATGGGGCTGGGCATTCGTACCATATGTAAATCGAAGTTCGGTGACGTGTGACATCATCAATATCAATCCCACGCGGCGACATCAGTAGCCACTAACACAGTAACAAGCCAATTTACCTAATTTATCAATTTATGTTATTGATGTTGCGTTTGTTTACACGCTCTCCTTAGATAAGTAGAGCCGGAATGCCACGTTTACGCAAAAGTTTCAGAAAAGCTCACGCACATCTTCACGACGACGGACAAACATAATAATACCTCTGCTAACTTTTTTCGGTTTCGATGAAACGCAAGCAACTTAATTTTATGTTCATTGCTATCGGCGTGATAATACTGGTTGATTTTCTTACGCTCACGGCGACTTGGCTCGGCATCAATTTTTTACTGGGTCATTCATAATAAACAAGCTCCGCAAAATCAACTAATAACTCTTCTAATGTCGCTGGAGAAGAGGAGCGTTTGTTACGCCAACGCGTTTCAGCAGTACTCTTTTCCGCATCTTGCCCAAAGCCCATTTTGCAACATGCGATCCGTTTCATCAAAAATCAGCACTTTACCGCGCGAATCAAAAGTTCTCTTGATGTATTGCACAACGTCCTGGTGTTGCCACCACGATATCCTGATTTGAATTAAACATTTCCATGATTTTGATACGCTACACCGCCTGTAATCGTAGCACCAAATGCGTGAATTGCGCCAATTTTCCGCTGCTTGTTCCGGGCAACTCGTATCACAACTACGAGTTGGTGTTAAAATTAAAATGCGAGGCGCACCAGGTTTATTTATCGATAATCCAATAAATGCTGAATCGCTGGTAATAAAATGCAGCAGTTTTACCTGTACCTGTTGGTGCAGAACTCGAACACATCACGCTCTTTCCATTGCAGCTGAAGCCCCCTAATTGGATGGCCGCTGTTGGGCGAGTATAACCTTCTTTTCTAAGGCCTTTATAATTCAGGGGAAAGATCGGTTCCTTCAAATGGGATAAAATCTATTATTTTGTTAATTTGTTAAATTGGGCTGATTATACCTGGAAAGTGCGGTCATTTTCCGCAAGATTTTATGAGCAGCTTTACCTTCAAAACAATTCCATATTAATCAACAACATTGTGCAATGAAAGTCGGCACAGACGGCATTTTACTGGGTGCTTGGCGGATGTATCTGATTGTCAGTAGTTATCTTAGATATGGGACTGGCAGGCTTGGTTGCATTAATGCTCGCCCAACGAAGTCATGCAAGTGAGTACTACAAATTGAAGCCGTTGAATCCTGTGATCCTTGCAGCACAACAAGCGGAAGAAAACTTTGGCGGCCTCATCGCGCACAACTGTCTTCATTTAACACACCAAGATGTGCGCAAACCCATTGTCAACAAACAGCTATCAATTGACGAATTGTGGCGAACCCACCTTATTTTGCACAAGGCGTAGAAATGTAAAATGATGAGCGAGCACTCTGCCTGTTATGTTCAACAAAGCCATTTAGATTAAGAAGTGGAAGGGTGAGTTGTTTATCCGAAAAGGAAAATCAGTTTTGTCTCTTTGCCTTTTATGAGGTATGGGAAAACATTGATAAATTCAATCGCACTTCTTTATTACTACAGACTGACAAGTCATTACAAAGATAGGGCAAAGTGTAAAAAGCACTATTAAATCAGAATGTTACTTGCCGTTTAGTTGAGAGAGCATTTACCACAGTGGGTAAAAGATAGCTTTTGCGATTTGGCGTGACGAAAAACAATCAGTGCCAATTGAAGCATTTATTGTGTTAACGAAGGTATTCTATTTGAAAATGCAGGCATATTACTATGCCCTTTTAGTTGATGATTAGTGGCTTTCCGCTTTGACGAGTTTCGCCCAGTTGTACAACCATAATGAGTTGGCAAGTTACTATATAGTTGGGCACATCGCTGGCTGCCTGCCCAAAGTAAAATGGAAAGCACGGCGACAATCCACAATAACCATTGCTCACGATAACGCAAAATCACTGGTCAATTGTGCCGCTACGGTGATAATCGTGGTTAAACCATCTAACTTGTAGAACTCCCACCCGCTGCTTTTAGCCTGTAATAAAGCAGAATGTACCGACCCCAACACTACGAGTAAAATTGCCCAGCCTTTTGGCGTTAAGGCTTTGTAATCACACTTTCACCAATTAATATCGTTTTGTATGTGTTGTTTCCACATAAAACAACTGATAAATTGTGATGGATATACATTATTAGAGCAAATCGTATCTTCACCAAGGAAATTGTTTCCCCAGGCGACATTAAAATAGGTGTGTAAGTAAAAATAAGCCTCCAAAGAAATAATTGCTAATTTTTCCTTTTTACTCACCAATACCACACAGAGAATACCCAATACCTGAAATCATGCCTAATGGGCTATCTGGTGCAAGAATGATACAATAATTTCCAGCAGCAAGGAAAATAACTACCCATGCCACTAAAAGGCTCCAACCCGATAAAAACTCTTCTTTAAGTCGTTCTGTCCAATCTATGGAACACCTCTGTTTTATGAAAAGTATGTCATTTCCTTTTACACCGCACTTTTTAAAGTAAAGCTTAGTGATATTTAATTTAATTATTGTGAGAAAATCACACTTTATTTTTCATGCTTTTACTGCCTTCGCCTTGCATTCTTATAATCAGACTACAACACGCTCCCCATTTTAAGAGATTCATTAAGAGGAAGATGAAGATAATGCCGGCTTGCAATCGTGTCAACGTTGGATTAGCGAAACAGAAAAATAGCCCGGATTAGGGATGATTACCTTTAGATTTGCCCTGTAACCCTTCACTTTCCTGTTAATGGATGAAACCTGAATTTATGCGGTAGCAAGCACCATTAACCTGAATTGCATTGAATAAAGGGGGGAATAAACTTCATCACTCAAACAGGTTGGTAAGGCGGGAGGTCCTCGATGTTCAAGAAATGAATGTCTCTTATTTTATTTAGTCAAAATGCGCAAGGCGAAGAGATTATCGTCACGAAAAAGAACTTTCCTCGATAATTTCTTTAGCCAGGCGAAAGATCGTCTCTTTTTCAGCATAAATTGACCGTAGAAACATTTTGCGTTGCGCGTTATCAAACCCTTCTGCATCAAAAGCTCAATTTCAATCGCCTTTGCGTGCGGCTTACGAGGCAATCGCGGTTTAATTCTCATCAACTTCATATTGCGCGTAGGAATCGTATCAATCCGCGCGTGCTCTAGCGGATGAAGGGTTAGTAAAACCAAGAAGCAGGCATGATTTTGCAAACCAGCTTTTGCTGAAAAAGTACAACGTGTTAATTATTGTACCAGAAACCTGCAGCATCAATGGCTTGTCGAAATGCTTCTTTATCGTTTTAATTTACTTTTCATTATCGACGAAGAACGTTAAAGATTTTTGCTGAATGCTTTATCAACAATCCATTTAGTACGGAAAAGCTTAATTATCTGTGCATTAGATTGGCTGAAAGTCACCCTCATCGCGTGGCCAACAAGCCATTGAAGCTGAATTGACTTCGTTTAATTGTCGATGAAGACATCATTTGGCTTGGTCTTTGAAAATACGCTGAGTGCCGTTTATTTATTAGTAGAGCAATTAGCTAACGCTATTCCGTCCGTTTTATTACTCATCAAAACACCAGAACAACTAGGTTTGTTTATTTGCACGATTACGCTTGCTTGATCCTGAACGTTTTTATGATTACCATGTTCTGAAGGAACAGGAAAATTATCAACCTGTTGCGGATGCCGTGCAATCTTTTACTCAGAGAAGCTGGCGTCGAAAATCATATTTGATTTGCTCAATGAGCAAGATGTCGAACCATTAAAGCCTTAGACTGTCATAATGACGATGAAAAGCAAGCGGCACGGCAAGAACTCATTCAAAATCTTATCGACCGACATGGCATGTTGCATTTTTTATTTCGCAATACACGCCAAGGTGAAAGGTTTCCCGCATCGGGTCAACAACAACGATTGATGCGGCTGAAGTAGACGAAAAAAATTCATTGGCTAATTGATTTCTTAAAATCACACCAATGAAAAAATCTTATCATTTGTAAAACTGCATAAACGCAATTCAACTTGAGCAAATTTACGAGAAAGAAGCCATTCGGTACTGTCATGAAAAATGTCGATGGCCGAACGAGATCGCGCGGCTCTTATTTTGCTGATGCCCGAAATGGTGCACAGGTTTTACTGAGTTCTAGCATTGGTCTGAAGGACGAAACTTCCAATTTGTTGTTTGTCATCTCGTACTTTCGATTTCCACAGAGAATCCTGACTTACTTGGAGCAAATGTATTGGCCGTTTAGATCGTATTGACAAACGCGAGATGTACAATTTATGTACCTTGCCTCGCAGACCTGGGTGCAGCAAGATTTAGCTCGTTGGTATCATGAGGCTTAAATGCTTTTGAACAAACTTTTCTGCCCTATTGGCATGTGATACACATTGTTTGAAATAATATGAATCGTTACTAAAAGTGCGGTCAGAAAATAAAGCGGATTTTGAGCAACTTATTCTCCAAAACGCAAAAACAAGCAAAGCATTGCGCTTAGCCCAGAGAAAGGCCGTGATCGTTTGTTAGAATTGAATTCTAATGTGGTGGAGAAAAGGCAGACAACGACTTGCAGCAGAAATCGCCAAACAGATAATTCGCCACAAATTAGTCGATTTTTGCAATTGAATTTATTTGATATTATTGGCGTAGAGCAAGGATTTAGGTAAAATACATTGTCATCACGCCACGGCACCATGCTTGTTCCTGATTTTCCAGGACTAAAAAGAAGAAGGTGTCACAGTAACTTTGACCGACAACTTGCTCTGCCGTGGAGGAATTCAGAATTCTACCCGATCATCCAATGATACGCCAGGCATTGGATTTAATCGCTTCTAGTGACATTTCGGCAAGCATCGATGGCATTTATTATCATCAGCTGCCTGCAGGCACGTTGTTGGTTGAATTGATTACATGATTGAAAGCCAATCAACAAAAGGTTTGCAACTGAATCGTTTTCTTCCGCCTACACTCCCGTTCGCTTATTGGCTGGATAGCAAAGGAAACGATTCAGCCGGACAAGTTAATTTTGATACATTGCAAAATAAATGGTCATTAGGCAAAAGACATTGCGAATAAATGGTCAAAATGGTCAGTCCAAATATACTGAGCAATTAATTAAACTAGGCGATCACGAAATGGCTGAAATCGCCAAGCGCAAAATCAAGAGCCAGTAGATTAGCAGATCAAACATTGAGCACTGAGCTCAACTCGACTTATTGCCTTGAAAAGCAGTGAAATAAAACATTCAGCGTGGCGGAAATTGACGTAGATGAAGAACAACAGCGACTAGTGCCTCCAGAAGAGTGCGAAAGCAAGCTGGCGATTGATACGCCTTCGGGCAGTAGTGACAAACAAGGAATAATATGGCAATTTATTGAATACCATCCCCTTTAGAACCCTATTTAGATATTATCTATCAAGGATAATCATATCTGCGTGGTAAATAAAGCAAGCGGTTTACTTTCAGTTCCTGGCAATCAACCTGAATACTACGATAGTGCAATGAGTCGGGCAAAGAGAAATTGGATTTTGAGAACCCGCACATCGTTTAGATATGGCCACAAGTGATTATTCGGTCGGCATTAAGTAAAGCGGCAGATAAAGAGTTGAAACGTCAATTCCGTGAACGTGAGCCAAAGAAATATTATCACGCTTTAGTATGGGGACACTTAGAACGAGATAATCGAAATGACTCCCATGATTTGTGATCGAAAATCGCCCGCGCCAACGCATCACTGATTTTGTATTTGGCAAAAGAGCGGTCACGTTTTATGAAGTTTTAGAAACGATTACCGACTAACTGTACTTTGGCGTGAAAACTGACGCCAATCAATACAGGACGCTCGCATCAACTTCGTTTACATACATGCTCGCGCTTGACATCCCATTTTAGGGGACAAGTTTTACTCTCACCCACAAGCTAAATCGATAAATGTCACCGCTGGCGCTACACGCAGAAGAACTATACTGATTACGCACCCATCACAGGTGAAAATGATGATTCAGAGCTAAAGCTGAATTTCTAGGAAAACGAGATATAAAAAGGCCTCGCATCAGTGAGCCTCACTATAACAAATTATTATTCCGCTGCTGCTTCTTGCAACTTCTGGACGATCAACTCAACCTCAATGTATGCCATTGGCGCGTTGTCACCCTGGACGGAAACCACATTTTAAGATACGGTGTAAATCCACCCGCACGTTGATGCAAAAACGTGGACCTAATTCATTGAATACCTCGCAACAGTTTCGATACGTTACGAGTACGAGCTGAAAGCTAAAGCGGCGGTTTTGCAACGCTATCTTCTTTTGCTAAGTAATTAACGGTTCAACTACACGACGTAATCTCTTTTAGCTTTTTAGGCAAAAGTAGTTCTTGATGATCATGATCACTAAAGACTTGCTATAGTTACGGAACATCGCTTGGCGATGACTGCTATTACAGGTTTAGTTGACGACCACCTTACGATGGCGCATGACCTATATCCTTCCTAGAAAAATCTTTTACCTATGACCAAACTAGTCTTCAGCAATACTTGCTGGCGGCCAATCTCTCAAGGCGCATACCGAGTGACAAGCCACGAAGCGAGAACATCTCTTAATCTCAGTAAGAGATTTCTACCAAGGTTAGGCGTTTTTAATAACTCAACTCTCATACGTTGTACTAAAGTCACCGATATAGTGAATTGTTCTTGCTTTCAAACAGTTAGCAGAACGAACTGTCAACTCAAGTCATCAACAGGACGAAGAAGAATCGGATCAAATTCCGGTTTTTCTTCCTTGACTTCCAGGTTGACGAACATCACGCAAATCAACGAAATGCGTCTAGTTGTTCTGCTAAAATGGTTGCAGCACGACTGATCGGCTCTTCCGGATCGATTAGTGCCATTAGTTTCCACCTCGATGACTAGTTTATCTAAGTCCGCGCGCTGTTCAACACGTGCTGCTTCATACATTGTAAGCAATACGAGTCAACCGCTATAACGAGCATCTACTAATAAACGACCCACTGACGATCTTCATCTTTGTGAATGTAGCACGAGCAGACGGTGAACATAACCACTACACTACGTTGAACGCGAATACGCATACTAATTAGGCATTTTGTCTGTTAAGTGACAGATAACATGGTTAGCATTAACAATCTAACACTCACCATCATGCGTGATGTCGCTGCAGTCACAGGGGCCAATTCCAGACTTATTTAGTGCAGATAATATCATCTTTACTCTTGCACTTTTACCGCTAGACCTTTTATAGGTTTAGTAATACTCAAGAATATCTTCTTGTACGCCTTCTTTTGCTCTGTATTCATGTAAAGTACACCATCAATCTCAACCCTCAGCGTAACATCAACCTGGCATTGACGAAAGTAGAAATGCGTCGAAGTGCGTTACCCTCAACGTGCTATCCAAAACTCACGTTCTAACGGGCTCTAGAGATCACTTTTATGCATGACTGAACTAATTTGTTCAATATTCTAAGCGTGGCTTTATTCTTATCTGGGAACTGCATTTTTATCTCTCTTTGCTTTTTAAGCAATTAACTATTATCAGAGTAAACAGCTCAACGATCAGATGCGTTCTCTGATGTCTGCTGATAAAGTCAGACGTTCCGGGAGACGTTTAAATACACTTTCCATTTTACAGCATCAACTTCTAACCAAGTTGGTTTTTCACGTTGATTGCTAATCTTAACGATGCTTAATACGTGCTTGTTTTTGATTTTTCACGAACAGCAACCACATCATCAACAGAAACTTGGAATGAAGGAATATTTATCTACACGACCGTTTTACAACGATAGATTTGTGGCTAACTAAGCTGACGTAGCTTCAGCACGAGTTGCAGCAAAACCATACGGTCAAAACAACGTTATCTAAAACGACCTTCTAATAATACTAATAAGTTCACCTGTATTACCTTTTTAAGCGGTTGCTTCTTTATAGTAATTACGGAATTGACGTTCTAAGACACCATAGATACGGCGAACTTTTTGTTTTTCACGTAACTGACTACCGTAGTCAGATAAACGTGGCTTGCGAGCACCATGTTGACCAGGGGCTACGTCAAGACGATTTCTACATTTTGATTCAATCGCACGAACACCTGATTTTAAAAATAAATCAGTACCTTCACGACGGCGAAGCTTGAGCTTAGGACCCAAATATCTTGCCATTTTCTTTCTCCAATTATTCTAACGTCAATTAAACGCGACGTCGGTGGACGACAACCGTTATGAGGAATCGGAGTCACATCAGTAATGTTCGTGATACGGAAACCCGCTGCATTTAATGCACGAATTGTTGATTCACGACCCGGACCGGACCTTTAACCACAATCTCCAAAGTTCTTTCAAACCAGTTCTTTAACCATTTCTGCACAACGCTCTGCAGCAACTTGAGCAGCAAATGGGTTGATTTACGAGAACCACGGAAACCTGAACCACCAGCAGTGCCCAAGCTAGAGCATTGCCTTGACGGTCAGGTGATGGTAACGATTGTCGTTATTGAAAGATGCGTGGATATGAGCTACGCCATCTGCAATCTGTTTTTAACGCGCTTACGTGCGCGAACTGGTGTTTAGCCATTATTTATCTACTCCGACTATGATCGGTTTGCGTGGACCCTTACGGGTACGCGCATTAGTCTTAGTACGTTGACCACGTACTGGTAAACTACGACGATGACGTAAACCACGGTAGCAACCAAGGTCTAAAAGACGTTTGATGCTTAAAGTTACTTCACGACGTAAATCACCTTCGACAGTAAATTTACCAACTTCTTCACGCAGTTTTGTCAATCTGCTCTTCAGACACTCTCTGATCTTTCACATCTTCAGCAATACCCGCTGCGCACAGATAGCTTTTGCACGAGTTTTTACCGATACCGTAAATTGCAGTTAATGCGATTACAGTGTGTTTTTGATCAGGAATGTTAATGCCTGCAATACGGGCCACTATGCACCCTATTATTTTAAGTTTATTGATATACTGATCTTGAAAAGCCCGTTTTCAGGATACTCAAACAGTATATCAGGACGAATGAGCTGAGCAGTATACACTGTCAGCGGGTTCTTTTGCAAGAAATATACTATTAACCTTGACGTTGTTTATGTTTAGGGTCGTTACAAATTACACGAACAACACCTTCACGTTTAACAACCTTTACAGTTACGGCACATTCTTTTACTGAAGCACGAACTTTCATTGCTTATCCTTTCTGATCTAAGGGTCTATTGCCCTAAGCCTTTTAAATTGGCTTTCTTCAACACAGAATCATATTGTAATGACATCAATGACTCTTGAACCTGTGCAGGATGAAAATCCATAATAACTACCACTACGATTAACAGTGAAGTACCACCTAATTGGAATGGTACTTTCCATAATGATATAGCGATATAAGGAACCAAACAAACAAAAGCAATATATAGCGCACCAATTAAGGTTAAACGTCATTACTTTATCAATATAACGAGATGTTTGTTCGCCTGGTCGATAACCCTGGTACAAACGCACCTGATTTTCTTCAAATTATCCGCCGTTTCACGAGGATTATACTGCATACCAGTATAGAAGAATGCAAAGAAAATCACTGCCATTGTAAATAATACAATGTAAAGTGGTTGTCCTGGTTGTAGTAACTGAGATAAATCAAATAACCACTCAAAGCCTTACTACTTTTGTCCAAACCACTGCGTAATACTGGCAGGAACAAAATAACACTTGATGCAAAAATTGCTGGATAACCCTGCCATATTTACTTTTTAATGGTAAATGAGATGATCTTGCAGGTGCCATCATTCTCACCTTTGTTGGCGACTTGCATAGTTTACTCACGATCCTTCTTTTGTCCACGTTCTACGAACACAACAAAATATGTTACTGCGAATGCAATAGCAGTTATGAGTAATAACACGATCAGTGAAGATGCACCTGCTCTGCCTGCTCAATTGTTTGCCCGATTGTTGAAGGTAATCTGCAACGATACCGGCAAAACAATGAGGGAAATGTCGTTACCAATACCACGTTCTGTATCTGCTCATCTAAGCCACATTAAGAACATTGTTCCAGTTACAAGGCTAACTAACAGAAGTGATATAGAATAACATATTTGGGTTAACTACTAACCCAGATTGCATATTAGGAAGCGCTATGGAAACACTCAATAGACTGAATAAACGCTAATAACAATGTGCCATAACGCGTAGTATTTGACTAATTTTACGACGCCCTGCTTCGCCTTCTTTTTTTAATTCAGCTAAAGGAGGGTGAATATGCAGTCAATAATTGAATAATAATTGATGCCGAAATATAAGCATACACACCTAACGCAAAATAGACGTCTCGGCTTAATGCACCACCAGAGAACATATTAAACATGTCAATGATGAAAAGTTCGCTATTGACTTTTAATTAGCTCGGATAAAACAGAAGCATCAATGCCAGGAACAGGTATAAAAGAACCGATACGGAAAACGATTAACGCACCTAAAACAAATAACAATCTTGATTTAAGCTCGCCAGTCCCTTTTTGTGTACTACCTTGGTACCCTGTTGTTTTGCCATCTATTATTCCTCGATAGAACCACCAGCAGCTTCGATAGCAGCTTTAGCACCTTTTACGTTAACTCTAAGCCTTGAACTTTAACTGCTTTTCTCACTTTTACCTGAAAGAATAACTTGCAGATAAAATATCTTTAGTAATAATGTTCGCTGCTTTTAATGCTTCTAATGTGACTACATCGCCATCTACTTTTGCTAAGTCGCTTAAACGAATTTCTGCAACACGGAATGATTTTAATGAAGTAAAACCAAATAGTAAACGACGGTATAAAGGCATTTGACCACCCTCGAAACCACGACGGACACCGCCGCCTGTACGAGATTTTTGACCTTTATGACCACTGACCACCAGTTTTTACCTAAACCAGAACCGATACCACGACCCAAAACGTTTAGCACTGTGCTTAGCACCTTCAGCCGGAGAAAGAGTATTTAAACGCATTCTATTACTCCTCCACTTTAACCATATAAGATACTTGATTGATCATACCACGTACTGCTGGTGTATCTTCAAGCTCTACGGTGTGACGAATATGACGAAGACCTAAGCCTTTTAACGTTGCTTTATGTTTCGGTAAACGAGCGCGATAGAGCTACGAGTTTGAGTTACTTTAATTTTTGCCATATTCAATTACTCCCAAATTTCTTCAACAGTCTTTGCCACGTTTCGCAGCAACCATTTCAGGCGATTTCATGTTCTCAAGTGCACTCGATTGTTGCACGAACAACGTTAATTGGGTTGGTTGAACCATATGCTTTAGAAAGAACGTTACGAACGCCTGCAACTTCTAACACAGCACGCATTGCACCACCCGCGATGATACCTGTACCTTCGCTTGCTGGGTTGCATAAATACGCGTGAACCTGTGAACCTTTAACAGGTGTTGTAATGTACCTTCGTTTAAAGCTACGTGATCATATTGCGACGAGCTTTTTCCATCGCTTTTTGGATCGCTGCCGGAACTTCACGTGCTTTACCGTAGCAAAACCTACACGACCATTACCATCGCCCACTACTGTTAAAGCAGTGAAACTCATGATACGACCACCTTTAACGGTTTTTGATACACGGTTAACCGCGATTAGCTTCTCTTGCAGTTCACCAGCTTGTTTTTTCGATGTTTGACATCTCAAATTCCTCTATTAGAACTGTAGACCAGCTTCACGAGCAGCGTCTGCTAATGCTTTGCACACGACCGTGGTATTTGAAACCTGAACGATCAAATGCAACCGCTTGTACACCTTTTAGCTAAGGCCACGTTCTGCAACTAATTTACCAACTACTGCAGCGGCGTCTTTATTACCGGTATATTTAACTTGCTCTTTTAATTACTTTTTCAACAGTTGGAAAGCTGCTGCTAGTACTTCTGAGCCATTAGGTGATTTGCGCATAGATGTGACGCGGTGTGCGATGCACAACTAAACGTGTAACACCTTGCTCTCTCATTAAATGACGTGCACGGGTTGCACGACGGATATGCAGCTTCACTTTTCTTTATCCATAGTGTTACCTTACTTTACTTTTTCTTCGCTTCTTTAGTACGTACAACTTCATCAGAATAACGTACACCTTTGCCTTTTATAAGGGCTCTGGACGGCGATATGCGAATATCAGCTGCAACTTGACCGATTAACTGTTTGTCTGCGCACTTTTTGAGAATAATCTCAGTTTTGTGATGGACATTCCCAGTTACACCAGCTGGCAACGTATGTTCTACCGCGTGTGAAACCTAAAGCTTAAAAGCAACTACGTTTGCCTTTCATTTGTGCACGGTAACCAACACCAACTAATTGCAATTTCTTCGTAAAGCCTTCAGTAACACCGATAACCATTGCATTAACTAATGCACGCGCAGTACCTGCTTGAGCATCTGCGTTTACAACACCTTCACGAGGTGCAAAGTTAATGTATCAGCTTCGTATTTTGACTTCAACTGCATTATGAATTTCGCGAGATAACTCGCCGTTTTTACCTTTAACTGTTAATAGCCGACCGTTCAATGTAACTTGAACACCGGCAGGAACATTAACAGGTGCTTTTGCAACACGAGACATTTTTCCTACCTCTCTATTATGCTACGTAACAGATGATTTCTCACCGCCGAGACCCGCTTGACGTGCAGCACGGTCGGTCATAACGCCCTTTAGATGTAGAAACAACTGCATACCCTAAACCACCCATAACTTTTTGGTAATTCGTCTTTACGTTTGTAAATACGAAGACCTGGACGGCTTACGCGTTGGATGCTTTCTACTACTGGTTTATTTTGGAAATATTTTTAAAGTGATTTCAACTCAGGTTTTGAACCTTCAACAACTTTGAAAGCTCTCAACATAACCTTCTTCAGCTAAAACGCTTGCAATAGCAGCTTTTTAACTTAGATGAAGGCATACCGATTAGCAACTTTATTCGCAGCTTGACCGGTAGCGAATACGGGTCAGCATATCTGCGATTGGATCTTGCATGCTCATGTATTTACTCCCATGATTCCAAATTAAAAGAGGTTATTACCAGCTTGCTGTTCTTAAGGCCTGGATTTCGCCGCGCATTGCAGCTTCACGAACCTTAATACGGCTTTAAACCAAACCTACGAAGTACACCGTGTGGACGACCAGTTTGGCGGCAACGATTACGCTGACGGATTGGGCTTGAATCACGTGGAAGTGTTTGTAACTTCAACACTGCTGCCCAACGCTCCTCATCTGAAGCAGATTCAGATGAGATAATTTTCTTTAATTCTTCACGTTTTGCGTAGAATTTATCAGCTAATTTCGCACGTTTACATCACGTGCAATCATTGATTGTTTTGCCACGATAACCTACCTTATTTACGGAATGGGAAATTGAAAGCCGCTAATAAAAGCTTGGCCTCTTCGTCATTTTCGCTGTAGTGGTAATAGTAATATCTAAACCACGCATACGCGATCTCACTTTATCGTAGTCGATTTCAGGGAAAATGATTTGTTCACGAACACCCACTGTAATTACCACGACCATCGAATGACTTCGCACTTTAAACCACGGAAGTCACGGATACGTGGAACAGCGATAGTAATCAATCTTTCAAAGAATTCCCATACGTTCGCCACGTAGGGTCACTTTTGCATCCGATTGGATATCCCTGACGGATTTTAAAGCCAGCAACTGATTTACGAGCTTTAGTAATTAAAGGTTTTCTGACCGCTGATTGCTGTTGAGATCCGCTACTGCGTTATCTAAAAGTTTTTTGTCGGTCAATGCTTCCACCCACACCCATATTCAGGGTAATCTTTTCGATTCGTGGGACTTGCATGACAGATGAGTAGTTGAATTTAGCTTTTTAATTCATTAACTACTGTATCTCTGTAGTAATCATGCAGTTTCGCCATCGCATTACTCCAGTTAATTAAATAATTTCATTATTAGATTTGAAGAAACGTACTTTTTGCCGTCTTCGAATCTAAAAACCTACACGGTCAGCTTTATTTGTTTTTAGGGGTTAAGAATTGCAACGTTTGACGCATCAATCAGCAGCTTCTTTTTCACTAAGCCACCAGCTTTGCCTAAAGCAGGAACCGGTTTTTCGTGTTTTGAGTGATAATTTTAACACCTTCAACGATAACTTTTACCGTTTGGTAACACTTGAGTTACCTTACCACGTTTGCCCTTGTCTTTACCAGCAAGAACAATTACTTCATCATTTTGACTGATTTTTGTAGCCATTACATTCCCCTTACAGTACTTCTGGAGCCAAATGAAATGATCTTCATGAATTTCTCAGAACGAAGTTCACGAGTCACAGGTCCAAAAATACGAGTACCGATTGGTTGCTCAGTGTTATTGTTTAAAATTACACAAGCATTGCCATCGAAACGAATAACTGAGCCATCTGGGCGACGAACACCCCTTCTTGGTGCGCACAACAACTGCTTTTAACGCATCACCTTTTTACTTTACCGCGTGGAATTGCTTCTTTTACGGTTTAGCTTTGATAATGTCGCCAATTGCAGGCGTAACGACGGTGCGATCCACCTAGAACCTTGATACACATTACGCTACGAGCCCCTGAGTTATCAGCAACATCCAGCATAGTCTGTTCTTGGATCATATTAGTGCTCCGTTAAATAAAAACACCCTTTCGGGACGAACCTGCCTACCCAATGCAGGCAGTCTTATAATTTTATCAGTGAGTCGCTTTAAAAAGCAACGATTGTGCATTTTTCTGCAATAAAAAGACCGTATCGCCTAAACGTAGCGGTCTTTTTCACTTTATTTAGAAATTATAGTGATGCTTGATCAACTTTGCAACACCAGCACCCATAGTAGTAGAGATGCTTACTTTCTTGATAAAAATACCTTTTGCTGTTGTTGGTTTAGCTTTTAGTTAAAGCTGCTAACAATGCTTGGAGATTTTTCTTTTAATTGCTCAGGTGAAATCCGCTTTACCGATAGTGGTATGGATGATACCGTTTTTATCATTGCGGTAACGAATCTGACCAGATTTTTGCATTTTTAACTGCTTCAGCAACGTTTGGCGTTACAGTACCAACTTTCGGGTTTGGCATTAAGCCGCGTGGGCCTAATACTTGACCTAATTGACCAACAACGCGCATTGCATCTGGAGATGCGATAACAACGTCAAAGTTCATTTCGCCTTTTTTTCACTGCTTCAGCTAAGTCTTCCATACCCACTAAGTCTGCGCCTGCCGCTTTCGCTGCTTCTGCATTTTGCACCTTGAGTGAATACTACGCAGAGCTGTACGACCTGTACCGTGTGGTAATACGGTTTGCACCACGAACGTTTTTGGTCTGATTTTCGACGGTCAATACCTAAGTTTACTGCAACATCAACGCTTTCAACGAATTTAGCTGTCGCAAATTGTTTTAATACTGCGATTGCTTCGTTGATTTCATATGCTTTAGTAGAATCTACGCCAGCTTTGATTGCTTTCATTTTTAGTCAATTTAGCCATCGTATTATTCCTCCACCACTAAGCCCATTGAGCGAGCAGTACCAGCAATTGATTTCATTTTAGTTTCGATAGTCGCACCAGTCATGTCTGCTGCTTTAGTTTCAGCGATTTGACTGGGATTTGATCTAAAGTTACTTTTACCCACTTTATCTTTGTTCGGTTTTACCTGAACCAGATTTGATACCCGCAGCTTTTTCTCAATAATACTGCCGCTGGTGGAGTTTAGTGACGAAAGTAAATGAACGGTCTGCATATACAGTGATAACAACTGGAATTGGTAAACCTTTTTCTAAGCTCTCAGTACGAGCGTTGAATGCTTTACAGAATTCCATGATGTTCACACCTTGTTGACCTAATGCGGGACCAACTGGTGGTGATGAGTTAGCCATACCAGCTGCAACTTGCAACTTAACGTATGCTTGGACTTTTTTTGCCATTTTTAAGTTTCCTCTAAGTGGGTGATAACGCAAGCTTTGACTTGCTCCCCGATGATAAAAAGCACGATGTGCTACACAAAAATACGCACAAGTTTCCCTGTGCGTAATAATTTCTAAGTGTATAGAAAAATTTGACCGCTTTTCAAGCAAAAATTTTCTATGCACTGACATGAAAACCGACCAAAGCGGTCGGTTTTCTTTTAATTTGCAAAATCCAATTATGCTAATTTTTGATTTGCGCTGCTAATTTTGCTTTGTGGTTAGCAGCTTTGTTAGCGTGGATTAAACCTTTAGACGCCATGCGGTCTACAACTTTTTGCATTTCAACGAGCTGCTTCTGAAGCTGCTTTGTACCAGTTGCTACTGCTGCGTATACTTTTTGATGTAAGTACGCATCATTGAGCGTTGGCTTGCGTTATGTTGGCGGCGTTTTTCAGATTGAACCGCACGTTTTTGCTGACTTGATATTGCCAGGTCAAACTCCTAAAATATCTGTGTTAAATAATTAAAACATAAACATTGGTTTATGTTGCTATCGATAGTTTTTAATTCATTTTCAACGAGACACGTGCTTGAAAATAACACCGTTTTTCTTTGCCAGAAAACGATAGGGCGAGATTTTATCAGTTTTTTCTGATTTTCCTATAAAAACTGATAAAAATTCGGATCTATTTTGTGATCGTGTAATATCCCTTTATCTCAATTAGCCATTATTTCCTTTAATATAAAAGAGGATACCCCAAGATTTAATGGCTACGAAAACCAAGAAAAAGTGAAAACCCAAAAAGCTTCTTTCTTATACAGAGAATTCTATGAGCAAAAATTATTAAAATCAGGCGTGTTAGTTGGTGCATTAACGCTAGTGTCCCGTATTTTTGGGATTAGTCCGTGATATGATTGTCGCTGGAGTGCTGAGGTGCTGGTGCGGTTTCTGATGTTTTTATTTGCCAACCGTATCCCTAACTTTCTACGACGCCTCTTTGCTGAAGGTGCGTTTTCTAAAAGCTTTTTGTTCCTGTGTTAGCTGAATACAATGCTGAAAATGACCTGAGATAAAACGCGCGAATTTGTTGCTAAGGTTTCTGGTTCATTAGGAATGATTGTCACGCTTGTGACTTTTAGTTTGCGATGGTTGCCTCTCCCGTCGTTGCTGCACTTTTTGGTACTGGTTGGTTTATTGATTGGCTAAAATGATGGCGCAGATGCTGAAAAATTTACGCAAGCTTCCCTACTATTAGAAATTACCTTCCTACCTTTGGTTTATTACTTTCGTGGCGCTTTCTGGTGCGGTACTAAATACTATTGGTAAATTTAGGTCATGGCATTCTCCCCAGTTTTACTTATATCACGATGATCGGGATGGCTCTGTTGGTGCTCACTATTTTTTGAACGTCCAGATATAGCTCTTGCTTGGGGATTTTCTTAGGTGGTTTGCTACAATTTTTATTCCAAATTCCATTTATGAAAAAAGCCGGTTTACTGGTAAAACCTAAATGGGCATGGAATGATGAAGGCGTGAAAAGTCAGAACCTTTAATGCTCCCCGCATTATTTGGTGTTTCTGTCACACAAATCAATCTATTACTGAATCAAGTCATTGCTAGTTTTTCTTATTACAGGTTCAATTACATGGCTTTATTATTCTGATCGCTTAATTGAATTTCACTTGAATTTTCGGTATTGCTATATCCACCGTCGTATTACCAACACTCTCTAAAATCGCAAAACAAAAAGATTTAGCAGAAACACAACGCCGTGAAAATTTTCAAAATACGTTAGATTGGGGTATTCGCATGGTGCTATTACTTGGCATTCCAGCGATGATTGGCATTGCTGTTTTAGCACAACCCATGATTATGACCATTTTTATGCGAGGAAAATTTACCCTTGCTGATGTTGTTTCAACTTCACATGCATTATGGATTATGTGCTTAGGGGCTTAATAGCTATATGTTAATTAGCATTTTTAGCTAACGGATTTTACGCTAATCAGAATACCAAGACACCTGTAAAAATCGGACTCATTGCGACCGCCAGTAACATGTGTTTTGGCTTGTTAGCTATTCCTTTTGGTTATTTAGGATTAGCAATGGCCTCTGCATTATCAGCAGCCATTAATGCTTCGTTATTATATCGTCAGTTACATAAACGGGGCGTTTTATCAGCTTTCAAGCAAAACAGGTTTCTTACGCTTTTGAAAAGTGGCGATTGCTGCTGGCTTAATGGGTGCAGCAGTGTCTTATTTTCTCCAGCACTAGAAGGCTGGCATAGTATGGCAACCTTCACAAAAGTTTATTAGTTTAGCATGGTTGATTGTCTTAGCTGCCATTTGTTATTTTTGGTGCCTTATTCGCATTGGGGATTCGTAAACGCGATTTCCGAGTGTAGTAATGAATAGAGAAAATGGAAGGTTTCCCTTCCATTTTTTTCTTATTTAATTAACGCTTGGCGTAATTTGCCGTTTGATTTATCTAACAGACTTTGCGCTTCTAACGCATCTAATCCGCTTAATTGCATCAAAATGGCTAATTTTACTTGTCCGTTTGCCTTAGCGAGTACATTGGCTGCGGTCTCGTTATCACATTCTGTCGCTTCCATCACAATTTTCAGCGCCCGCGCTTTAAGTTTTTCGTTACTGTCTGAACATCCACCATTAAATTTTTGGTAGCATTTGCCCAGTAACACCATCGAGCCGTAGTTAACATATTTAATACTAACTTTTGTGCCGTGCCCGATTTCATTCGGCTTGAGCCTGTTAATACTTCTGGCCCCACTAGCGGGCTTTTCAATCGCAATATCAGCAACTTCTGCCATTTTTACTCATTTGGATTACTTGCAATGGAAACTGTGGTTGCACCTAATTGTTTCGCATAATTCAATGCCCCTAGCACATAAGGCGTACGACCACTAGCCGCGATTCCTACCAACACATCTCTGAGCAGAAAATCAATTTCCTCAAGATCAGCTTGTCCTTGCTGCACATTATCTTCTGCACCTTCAATTGGGTGGCGTAATGCATGATCGCCGCCCGCAATAAGACTCAACGACCATTTCTGGTTTCACGCCATAAGTTGGAGGGCATTCAGAAGCATCTAGCACCCCTAATCGCCCACTTGTTCCTGCTCCCACATAAACCAATCGTCCACCACGTTCAAAAAGCCGCAACAATCTTTTCAACCGCTGAGGGCAATTTGTGGTAAACACTTTTCTACAGCTAAAAGCAACCTGTTGATCTTCACGGTTAATTAAAGCTACTAATTCTTGTGCTGAAAGTGAATCTAATTGCATAGAGTTCGGATTACGCTGTTCAGTAATTAGTTGATTTAGTTGTTGTAATAATGCGTTCTTATTCATATTTTTCTCATTATTCATTTTTTTAGGATAAATAGCCCTCAGACTGACAGCTCGACTTGCACCAGTCACAGAAGGCAAATTACTCGCAAATTATGCATTCGACGATAAGCTAACCATGCAAAAAGCGGCTGCTTCGACATAGTCTGCATCGAGTCCGTATTCTGAAGTCGATGCAACCGTCCAATCAGGCAATATTTCTGACAATCTATTTAAAATCAATGGGTTATGAACCCTGCCACTCACAAACAAGTCAAAAAGGTTAGACTTTTTCACTATTGAGCAATTTTAGGTGGCTGAGCAATACCTTGCACAGTAAATTCGACTAACGTTCTTTTTGAATATCTTGTAGCAAACAAGCGGTCAAATTTGGAAAAAACTTTTGCGATTTTCTTCACTAACCACTTCAAATTAAACAGTTCACGCCCCGTGCTTTTCGGTGGAGTTTGTTGGAAAAAGGCTCATCTAACAATGCTGCTAATAATGGTTCCAATACTTTTACCACTACTCGCCCTAAGCACCATTTTTATCATAACGTTTGCCTTGATGTTGCTCAATCCAAGCATCTAATAGCGCATTTCCGACGCCCACATCATAACCAATGGTTGGTTGATTTGGTGCTAATACCGAAAATGTTTGAAATTCACTCAATGTTTAAAAACTCACTGTGAGCCTATTTTTATCGGCAAAAATACCTTCATGGAAAGCTTGAACCAACGGAGCGCCTTGCCCTCCCATTGCCATATCTTTTCGGCGAAAAATCCCCTACGACCGTAATATCCGTTTTCGCCGCTAAACTAATGCATATCTCCAATTTTGCATGGTAAATGGATTTTCCCCTGTCGGAGCATGCCATACCGTTTTGCCCATGGCAGCCAATCGACTGAATTTGCTCGGGTTTCAAACCATTTTTAACCAGAAACTGATTGACACAATCGGCGTAAAGTTTGCCTAACTGATGATCGATTTCCCCTAAGTTTTGTAGCGAAGTTTCCCCTTTTAATAACAACGTTAACGCTTCTCTCAACGCCACTGGCATGGCGACCATTTCACAAGCGGTCAATTTTGGTGGGAATGTTGCAAAATCCATAAGGGCTAAATCCACACCATCAAGGCTTGTTCCCGACATCATGCCAAGATAAAATCCGATTTCATACGATTCTCTCAAACTAAAATTGCCCAATTATAACGAAAAGCGGTGAGATCATCGCTTATTTTCGGAAATTTATCTTATTTATGCCACTGCAAAATTTATTACTCATACGCCGCTTTTTCTCAACATTGGCGTTTTTTTCAATGCAAACCGTCTTTTTTGTTTATTTAAAAGGCAAAGGTTTAAGCAATAGTGAAATTGCCTTTTTCACTCTCATTGCTCTTTTTCTGTAACAAGCTTTAGCCATTCTGGCTGGCATTTTAGGCGACCGCTATGGTTTAGCGAAAAATGATGTTGTTAGGCTGTTTACTTGATGTGGTTGCTTACATTTTTCTTCTTAAGCGCAAACCACTACCTAATACTCCTACTTGCAACCACTTGTTTTTGGGCTAGGGAAGTTGCCTATTTGGCACTAATGCCAAAAGCCTGTTTACTTGCACTTGCTGGAGAAGAATATGCTCAGAAAACTCGCTTGCAAAGGTAAATACTTAAAAGTTACCTCAATGTCTTCCATGTTTTGCGCCATTGCTTGTGATTCCTTTTATTCGTACTGAACATATCGATTAGCTAATTTGGCTATGCTTTAGCATTGAGCTGATTCTTTTTACTGATGATTAAGCCGTTTTATCAAATCCAAACCGTTCAAACACTGGTTAAATTTCGCTTTTTGCACAAATTCGAGAAATCATTACCAAAGCATTTTTACAAGTACATTTAATGCTGTTCATTCCGCTTTCGATTGCAAACTTCATTTTTCGTGCTTTTTCCATTTTTATTTGACCAGAAATTGGGTATGCCGGAACATTCCCCAATTGCATTATTCGTTAATGGCTTATGTAACCGTATTATTGCAAAGCGAATTCTCTCGCCGAATCAACTTAACTCGATCACAAGTGGTTTGGGTCGCACCGCTATTAGCATTAGGCATGATTGTGCCATGGTTTCTTACCCTGCAATTCTTATCCGTTTATACCGCTTATGCTTATCTGGTAGTATTTACTATCATTGAGGTTTATGCGCTGACCGCGATTGCGAATCTGTTGGTAAAATTTGATAACGGCACCAACCGTGGTTTTATTTTTGGTGCTTCGCGTTTATTACTGGCCATTGCAACTATGGGTGTGATGAATTTAATTCCCATCTTATTTTTGGTGTAAAAATGAATATCTTGTTAATTTCATTAGGTGCCGTGATGGGCGCATTGCTACGTTGGAATCGGACTCGTACTCAATCCACTATTTTTCTAGCGTGGCATTAGGCACACTCATTGCAAATTGGCTAGGTTGTTTCTTAATTGGAATAGCGATGGGATTATCATTGGGCGATAATCAAAAATTGTTGTTTATTACTGGTTTTCTTGGCAGTTTTACCACTTTTTCAAGTTTTTCTGCCGAATTAAGCGAAAAAAATTATTGATTGGGAAATATGGCGAAGCCGCGTTCACACTTGGTCTTCATCTTTTGGGTGGCGTGTTATTAACGATTTTTAGGTATCTGGCTCACGCAAATGCTAACACAAAAGCTAATTACGCTTTATTTTTGAAGCGCTTGGCAGCTACTTCGACAAATGCTTTTCGGGTTTTCTAAGTGCGCATTATGCCCGCGTTGGAATTAAATGCATCGGCAAGCTATGCTGTTCTGCCATCTGCCGAAATTTTTTTATCATACTCGCTAATAATAAATTGTATGTTTGACTGTGGTAATTGAAGGGAAAAATCAGGCTGTTTAGCCAAACTCGTTGCCTCTAACATCTGTGCAATCGCCTTACCGCAATTATTTTGCCGTTTTCAATCAAATCTGACCGCTTGTCTGCGCTTAAATGTGAAAACACATGCTGTTGATACCACGCTTCAATACCTCTGGCATGGGTTCATTGCAAAAACGTTGTGCCCAAGCAGCATCGTTTTGTTGACGCGCATTTCGTTCAGCGTCCGTTTTTAGCCCAATATTCGCGCCTTCTAAAAACTCTGCTGTAAAATAAGGGATTTGGCTGATTAAGGTGATAATCCAACGCCAATCGTCCACCCTAGCGAATACCCCACTAAGATAAACGGCTCTTGAATCAATTGAGAAAGGGTTTGGTGCAATAATGCCCGAGCTTGTTCGAAGCTATGACAAGGTGTCTGTATACTCTTGCCATGCAAGGGAAGATCGATAGTAAGCGGTCGGATTTGCGGAAAGTTTTGCGAAAATCGTGAGCACCGCTTGCCAATCTTGTTGAGAACCAAGCAACCCATGTAAAAAAATACCATAGGTTGCCCAGTTTCTGCATGCCATTGATAGGCAAGCATTAAGCAAGTTCCGCCTCGTGAAATTTGTTTTCAGCAACGATTTATACAAGTTGCTGCCGTCATTCTCATTTACTTTAATTTCAACGACAGTTACCCCTTTACGTCCGTAAGCCTGTTTCAGTTTGACTTTCAAATCTGCCCAAGTAAATGGACGGATATATTCAAGCCCAAAACATTGCCGCAACTTGCGCAAATTCTAAATTATGCGATAAGCGATAATAAGGGTCTTTAACTGCTGCTGGAGACTGGCAACATATCGAAAAATTGCCCCACTGTTATTCACAATAAACAGAATACTGGGATGTTGCACTTGGCTCAGTAGCGCTAACGAATTTAGATCATGTGAGGCAGAAATATCGCCTACCACGCCCACAGTCGGACGTTCACTCGCAACCGCCACACCAGCCATGGTTGCAATCAGCCCATCAATGCCGCTTGCGCCACGATTGGTATAAACTGGGTAGCCTTCTGGTAATTTACATAAAGCATCAACCAAAACGCACAAATAAACTATTACCTAAGAATAAATTGCCATTTACGGCTAACACATCTTGAATGTGATGCGCGAGTGAAGCTTCATTTAATGCGCCACCAATTTGACTTTCAATAAACTTACCGCAGAACTGAGATAACGCTAACGGTTCAAACAACCACGGTTTTCTGACGAAGCGGTGGATGAACACGCAAGAAAATGATGCGCTTTCGAAATAAAACGGGTTTGCTGATGCGAATATGGATTGAGATAGCTCGGATGCTCATCGACTTGCCAGAATTCGCCTTTAAATGCTTCTAAGAACTGGTTGACGCGTTTACTGACAATTTGCGTACCAAATTGGATGACAATATCTGCTTGTTGTAATTTATCAAACACAATTTTGTTTGAAAGCCAAATGTCAGCATATGGCAAACTTGCATCTACCGAAGATTGCACATCGGTCAACATACACCAGCCGAGAGTTTCCGCCCAGTTTTAATACCAAGCCCTTGCTCAACTGGCAATTTACCGACAATGATTACACCTCGCTTAGTGCGCCAGTAATCCCAGTTAGCATGCATAGAAACTTCGCTTTGAATTTTTGACTATCAATCCATTTTCGCTTCTGGATTGCTTAACCAACTAATAATTGGTCTTAACCACGGATTGGTTCCAATGGCTGATTCATCCGCTTCATAAAGTGGCTCTGCAAAAGGCGCATTAATATGCGCAACACCACCTTGTTGGTTTTTGCGTGACACAAGCTTGTTCCACTGCGCCGACTAACCAATTTGGTGCATAATCTGGGCTTGCTTTCGGTAAGTTTAAAAATCGCAACAGGGTGATTTGCAAAAATCCCAGGTTGTTCAATTGCTGAGTTTACGCCACAACCAGATTAACTCGTGTGGACGATCAGCAGAAATCACAATCAGTTTATGTTGGGTAAGACTTGCTTCAATGACTGCCGGATATAAATTCGCCACTGCTGTGCCAGAAGTCGTAATGACCACGACTGGTGCATTGCTCGCTTTTGCCATCCCTAACGCAGCCAAGCCCACGCTCATCAAAAATGCGTATGGCAAGTCACTTGATGTTGCTGTTGAGCAATACCGCTTCTAAAGTCAAAGGTGTTGAGCGAGAACCCGGTGCGATACAGATGTGTTTGACGCCATAGCGTAACAATGCGTTTAAAATGACACGCGCCCAAGTTCGGTTAAAAAAGTACTGATATTCGTCATAATTTCTGTCAATCTATTTAAAATCGTAAATGGGAAGAATTGTAACAAAAACTAAAGCAATTTTTGGAGAAAACTTGAAGTAAACTGCCATATTCGACAACTTTTTAAAAATAAAATCTCCATTAAATTAAGATTCAATGGAGATTTTCGGTTCACATCACGATCTTATTTTGCAAAACTTCTACAAAATTCAACACGCTTGTCGTTATTTCAACTGTGCAAATGCGCGATCCGCCGCCGCTAAGTCGCTTGAATATCCGCTTCGGTATGTGCGCAAGCGACATAAAGCTCTGCTTCAAAAAGCTGATGGTGCTAAATAAACACCTTGCTCTAACATTAAGTGGAAGAAACGATTAAATTTTTGCAGCATCACATTTTCATTACAGACTGGAAATCCGTGATTTCTTGTTGTTCCGTAAAGAACAAACGAACATTCCGCCAACATATTGCACAGTAAATGGCACACCATGTTTGTCTGCTAAGGCTTTTAATCCTTCAGCCAAAGGTTTTAGTTTGAGCAGCTAATTTTTTTCTTCATTGCCCGCTTTTGATAATTTCCGTTAAACATGCCAAACCTGCTGCCATTGCAATAGGGTTGCCTGAAAGTGTCCCTGCTTGATAAACCGGCCCCGTTAGCGCGATAAATTCCATAATTTCTTTTTACCGCCGAAAGCGCCTACTGGCATACCGCCGCCGATAATTTTTGCCTAACGTGGTTGAAGTCTGGTTTCACGCCATAATAAGATTGTGCGCCACCTAATGCCACGCGGAGACCAGTCATCACTTCATCAATAATAAAGACGGCACCATATTGATCACATAACTCACGCACGCCTTGTAAAAATCCTGCTTTTGGTGGAATACAGTTCATATTGCCGCTACAGGTTCAATAATTAAACAAGCAATGTCATTCGGATATTGTTCAAATGCCTGTTTAACTGAGTCTAAATCGTTATAGGTACAAGTTAAAGTATGTTTCGCAAAAATCTGCTGGCACACCGGACCCACTTGGTTGACCTAATGTTAAAGCACCAGAACCTGCTTTTACTAACAAAAGAATCTGAATGCCCGTGGTAACAACCTTCAAATTTAATGATTTTATCGCGTCCAGTATAACCACGAGCAAGACGAATGGCTGACATTGTAGCTTCGGTGCCCTGAACTAACCATGCGAACTAATTCAATAGATGGCACTAATTTGCAGACCAATTCTGCTAAGGTAATTTCACTTTCTGTTGGTGCCCCCAAAACTTAAGCCATTTGGTACTGCTTTTTAAGACGGCATCAATAATTGCTGGATGGTTATGTCCCCCTAATACCATTGGGCCCCATGAACCAACATAATCGATATACTTTTTACCATCGCTATCGGTAATATAAGCACCTTCTGCTTTTTCAATAAAAACAGGTGTGCCACCGACCCTTTAAATGCACGTACTGGTGAGTTACTCCACAGGAATGACCTTTTTGTGCTTTTTCGAATAGTTGTGCTGATTTTTGACATAATTTTCCTTTGCAAAATAATCTTAAAAATTTAACCGCTATTTTTACGTAAAAAGCCTATAATTTTGCCTAAAAGAATTTTTAAATTTTGCCCTTTATGCTATGCTGGACGCCCTATTTTCATAATAATCATTGATGAGAAAAACGGAATATGTGGCTCACTTTTTAGCAGTAGTCGTCGTTTCTTTTTGCGACTTTAATTTTATGCGTCCCGTTGCCGAAAAAGTTGGATTGATTGACAAACCAAACTTTCGTAAACGCACTCAGGTTTTATTCCTCATTGGGGGCATTGCGCTGTTTCTTGGTACTCTTACTTTTTATGCATTCCAAGCCGACACGCTTCCGCTGCCTGAACTTTACCTGCTTTCTATGACCATTTTGCTGATTATCGGTGTACTTGACGACCGTTTTGACATCAGCCCTGCACTACGTGCAGGTATCCAAGCTCATACTTGCAGGCGCTATGATTTATAGTGGTCTGGAACTCGAAAGCCTTGGGCAGATTATCGCACCTTTTAGCATTAAACTTGGCTTTTTAGCCTAATTTTTGCGGTATTCATCACTATTGGCGTGATTAACGCCTTTAAATATGGTCGATGGTATTGATGGTTTATTAGCGGGTCTATCTGGCGTGAGCTTTGCTGGCATTGGTGCACTAATGTGGATAAACCAAGAACATGCTATCGCTTACTGGTGTTTAGCAATTATCCTCACTCATTCCTTATGCAATGTTTAACCTCAGCGTTTTCGGTGCAAAATGGAAAGTGTTTATGGGAGACTCTGGTAGTACTTTTAATCAGCTTTACCATTATTTGGATGTTGCTATTAAGCACTCAAGGTCAAGGTCATGCGATTAGCCCAATCACTGGACTCTGGCTCATTGCTGTGCCTCTAATTGATATGGTTGCGGTGATTTTCCGCCGTCTTAAAAAGGTAAAAGCCCATTCAGACCAGACCGCTTGCACTTGCATCGCTATTGATGCGCGCGGGATTGACTTCACGCCAAGCGCTTGCCGTGATTGTTTTCTGGGCCGCCATTTGTGCAACCGTGGTGTTATGGGTGAAATTTATTACTGGAGCCAATCGATGATGGTATTGGGCTTCATTTTACTGTTCTTCCTTTATGCTTACTCTATCGTTCGCGCTTGGAAAATTACTCGTTTTGTGCGCCGTATGAAACGCCGTGCAAGAAAACACATTCAGGAGAATTAAATTATGTTTCGTCAAATTTTTGCCATTTTATTACTCACAGCAGTAGGTGCTGGTGTGGGATACAGTGCAAGCCTTGTTTTGCCTACACAATGGCAAGCCGTGACTAAATTTGAAGCCCCAAAAACTGCTGAACTTGGTAATTATCTTTCTTTATCATCGACTTATAGTTTAGTCAGCGGTGCAGAAAATGCCGCCGATTTAAGTAAAAATTGAGGCTCAAACTGGCGTGCAAAGTTATGCCGAATTCAGAAGATGGTAAATGACGCTCAACTTCGTCAGGAATTTTTAACGCAATATGAACCAATTAAACAACAAGCTGCATTAGAAAAATAAATCGGTTGCTACATTGGTACAAAGCGGTCGAAAAAAATCTATTTCTTTTACCAATGACACGCTTAGTGTTAGCTCACCTAGCGCACTACAAGCTGAAAGTTTAATTGGGGATTATATTCGTTTTATTAACACGAAAACCAAAGAGAAGCTCAACCAAGATTTAGTGGCGAAATGGAAAGCACTTTTCCAACAAGTCAAAGCGGCAGCTGAATCTAAAATTGACGCTTCATGGGAAAACAAATTGAAAATGATGCAATCTGTTTCTCCGCTTGATAATCAGTTAGTCGCATTCCGTTTTTGTACAAATGCCTAAAAATTGAGGCTGTCCCGTTTGATTATATTAAATGGGTTGGCGGTGGTGCCAGTGCCGGTTTTATATTAAGCCTCATAATGATTTTTATTATTCAGTGTTGGTCGAGCAGAATAATTCGAAATTCACAAAATGGCAAGTGTTTCCACTTGCCATTTTTTATCTATTAATCAATTTTTAATCAAGCTTTTTGAGACTTTTTACTACACCGCTTAATTTTGCTAATTTTTGAATAACCACATATAAATGCGCGTTGTCAGTCACAGCAATACGGAGGCTTACTTTATAATTTCCGTTTTTCCATTGGGCGGCTAACTACCTCACCAATGTTGCTGTTTGAAGCCGCAATAGTGTTGGTGAGACTTGCCAATACTCCCGGCTGATCTTTAATTTCCAATACAATATTCGTTTCAATAAATTCCGGTTTTTCGACCGCTTGTTCGTCGTCCAACCATTCACCACTATGTTTAAGTGCTTGGCGGATTTTCGCTTTTGCTTTTACTACTTACCACAAATTTCAACCAAGACGGATGTGGATGTTTCCTGGCTCAGTTAAAATCTCCACAGTTTGACCTGATTGTAACGGTTGAGAAATTGGATAAGGTGCGCGATCAACAATCGCTCCCACACAACAATCGCAATATCTGAATGCACTGCATAAGCAAAATCTAATGCTGTTGCACGTGCTGGTAATTCAACAATTCGACCTTTTTGGTGTAAAGACATAAATATCGTTTGAGAATAAATCAGATTTCACACTCTCGATAAATTCTTCAGTATTACCCGCGCTTTGTTGTAATTCAACAATGCTTTGTAACCAACGTTGCGCACGTTGTTGAACACTGGTTGAATGCGATTTATCTTCCGAATATTGCCAGAATGCCGCCACACCCAGCTCTGCCATTTGATCCATCTCTTCGGTACGAATATGCGCTTCAATCGGCACACCTTTGTGTCCGATCATTGAAGTCTGCAAGGACTGATATCCGTTAGTTTTCGGCACTGCAATATAATCTTTTACTTGGTAAGGACGTGGTTTATACAATGCATGCATTTGTCCAAGCACACGGTAACAATTATCAACGGTATCCACCACAATACGGAAAGCATAAATATCTAAAATCGAGTGGAAATGCTGCTCTTTACGTAGCATTTTTGATAAAGCGCATAGAGGTGTTTTCACGTCCATACACTCGTGCAGGAATGCCGACTTCTACGAACGATTCTCTATTTCATGGGTGATTTTCGCAATCAAATCTTGACGCGAACTACGCGCCATCTCAATCCCCGTTTTTAAGATGTTATAACGATGCGGATAAATTGCCTGCAAACAGAGGTTTTCCAACTCGTTTTTAATATGCTCAATACCTAAAACGATGCGCTAATGGACTATAAATTTCCAGAGTCTCTTTAGCAATACGGCGCGTTTATCTGGACGTAATGAACCTAATGTGCATATTATGCGTGCGGTCTGCGAAGCTTAATCAGCACCACACGAATATCTTTGGTCATCGCCAAAATCATCTTACGGAAGTTTTCTACCTGTGCTTCTTGGCGCGTTCGGAATTTTAGCTTATCTAATTTAGACACGCCTTGCACAATATCCGCCACGCTTGAACCAAATTCGTTCGCCAACTGTTCTTCGGTGTAAGGTGTATCTTCAATCACATCATGCAAAAGTGCCGCCATTACCGCCTCATGGTCAAGCTTCATTTCTGCAATAATGCATGCTACCGCCACTGGATGAGCAATATATGGCTCGCCCACTTGAACGAGTTTGCCCTTCAGTATGCATCACGCGCAATGACAAAAGCACGTCTGACTAACTCAATTTTTCTTCCGGCAAAATAGCCTTTAATAATGCGTTCTAAAGGTTCGAAAAGATACACGGGACACCTTCTTACTTCTTATAAGATAAAAATGGACAATCAATGTCAGAAATTTGACGGAAATTCCGACCGCTTGCAGAGACTATTTATTGTCCATTATCAATATTTTGATGAAATATAATTTGCTCAGCGTTCGCTTGAACATCCGCTGAGGAAAAAATCGCTTCTTTTTTTCTGCAATATCTTGTTGAATCGCATCGTTATTTTTCGATTTGATCCATAATCTCACGGTTAATTAAGCGTTGTTCGATCTCACGTAACGCAATGACCGTTGGTTTATCATTTTCTTCATCCACCAACGGCTCACGAACGTGAAGTTGAAGTTGTCTTGCGCGACGCGCTGCAATTAAAATTAAGTCAAAACGGTTTGCCGATTACTTCAGCGGCTTCTTGAACAGTCACACGAGCCATGTTCTTCTCCAGAAATTTGCGAATTCATTTACCAAAAGGATAGAGATTATACAGAAATTCAGACTTGCTTACAATGCAAGCGGTCTGATTTCGTTAATTTCTGTAAAAAAGAATTAAAAAGCAATGTATTCCGCTTCTAAGCCCAATTCTGCTTTCACTTCAAAGCAAAAGTACTTTCTTTCGTGCTAATGTTTGACTGATTTTCTGCCAACACAACTCGCGAGATCGGCGCAGTTTCTCCTTGCAAGCGGTAGAAATTTAGCGCATTTTGCAAAAATATTATACTAGGGTTAAACGCCGCATTTTTCCGCATAACGTCCTGTAATAATACGCTCCCCTGCTTGTAACGCAACTGCGCTTTGTAAATGACTATAAGGCGCATAACTTGAACGAGCTGCCTCAATCGCTGCTTCCGTTAAATTAGCAGGTTGTGTTGTTTGCATTGGCCCATCAAATAAACAATCGGTAATATTCAAATTACGAGGGCCAAATGCATCTGGCAAATAGCTATGGAGTGCATTATTTTGACTATGTGGCAAATGAATTCGCAATGTCGGAGCTGAATTTAGCTCATTCATAAACTGGCGGCAATGCCCGCATGGTGTGTAATTGACTACCACATCTGTAATATGTTTTTCGCCCATCTGCCAAGCGTGCATCAGAGCAGATTGTTCAGCATGAACCGTTTGCCCAATAGAGACGCTTTCAAATTCTTGATTTGCACCAAAATAAAAATTTCCAGACTCGCCAATCGCAATCGCACCCACATAAAATTCAGAAATTGGCGCTTTGGAATAGCACGCTGCAACGGGCAAACAAGCTAAAGGCAAAAATCAATTTGAGAAAGTTGAAATTGCTCACAAAGTGTTTTGACCTGTTCAGCAGATAAATATGCGTGGTAGTGTTGTGCTGATAAATAATTGATTACCGCCGAAGTAATCGGCATATCAGGAAGATTTAGAAAGTTTGGTTAGGATTGGCATAATTTCCTCCGTCTATGTTTGATTATAACCCTTTCAAAGAAGAAATTTATGATTTAAGAGGAAGAATAATCAGAAAGCGGTCAAATTTTGTGAAAATTTTTGCAAAATTATTGAATAACCTAACCGCTAACATAATAAAAACCCCCAGAACTTCTATTCTGAGGGCTTTCTGTCTCTTAAAGCAATCTTATCTTAGATTACTCTTCCGATTCCATTTCTGCGTTTAATAACTGCAGCAAGGCTGGGGTTGCATCATCAGCCACGAATTCAAATTCAGCTTCGATGTCAGCATCAGTAGCAAAGCTGTTGGTTGGATTTGCAAAAGTTTCTGCAAAATCAACCGCTTGTCCTGCTGCCGCCGCGGCACGTTTTTCTGCACGTGCTTTGTGGTATGCAAAACCAGTACCTGCTGGGATTAAACGACCTACGATAACGTTCTCTTTCAAGCCACGTAATTCGTCTTGTTTACCTGCCACCGCTGCTTCAGTTAACACACGGGTGGTTTCTCGGAACGATGCTGCTGAGATGAATGACTCAGTTGCAAGTGATGCTTTGGTAATACCAAGCAATTCACGTTCAAATTCTACCAATGGTTTGCCTTCTTCTGCACGTTTTGCGGTTTGCAATTTTCACGCGTGCCACTTCAACTTGTTCCCCTTCAAGGAATTCGCTGTCGTAAGCGTTAGTGATAACGGCTTTTGCGTAACATTTGGCGAACGATAACTTCAATATGTTTATCGTTAATTTTTACCCCTTGTAAGCGGTAAACTTCTTGAACTTCGTTAACAATGTAGTCGGTTACTGCGTGTACGCCACGTAAACGTAAGATATCATGTGGTGTTTCTGCACCATCTGAGATCACATCACCACGTTGTACCATTTCGCCTTCAAATACGTTGAGCTGACGCCATTTTGGAATCATTTCTTCGTATGCTCGCCTTCTGCTGGGTAATCACTAAGCGGCGTTTTACCTTTGGTTTCTTTACCGAATGAAACGATACCAGATTTCCGCCAAGATTGCTGGCTCTTTCGGTTTACGATAGCTCGAATAAGTCTGCAACGCGTGGAAGACCACCGGTAATATCTTTGGTACCTACAGACTCTTGTGGAATACGTGCTAACGCCTCACCCACGCCAATCTCAACACCATCATCTAAAGTCACAATCGCTTTACCTGGTAAGAAGTATTGCGCTGGTACATCGGTACCTGGAATTAAGATGTCATTACCGTTGCTATCCACTAAGCGTAATGCTGGACGTGAGTCTTTACCTGCTGTTGCACGTTAAGCACATCTTGAACAACGATTGATGATAAACCTGTTAATTCATCCGTTTGACGGGTAACGGTTAAGCCATCTACGATGTCGCTAAATTGGATACGACCTGCCACCTCTGAGATAACCGGCATGGTATGCGGATCCCAGTTTGCAACGATTTCACCAACTGCGACTTCTTCGCCATCATTTTTCGATAACACTGCACCGTAAGGCACTTTATAGTTCTCTTTGGTACGACCAAAGGTGTCGATAACAGTTAATTCAGTATTACGTGAAGTTAATACCAACTTACCGTCTTTGTTTGTAACGAATTTCGCATTGCTTAACTTAATCGTACCGTTGTTTTTCACTTGTCGCTAGATTCTTTCGCTGCTGCAGATGCTGCACCACCGATGTGGGAACGTACGCATGGTTAACTGTGTCCCGGCTCGCGATTGATTGCGCCGCAATAACACCCACTCGCCGCCTTGGTTGATTAAGTGACCGCGTGCAAGGTCACGACCGTGACTTTATTCGCACACACACCAAAAGTCAGTATCGCAAGTTACAACTGAACGTGCTTTGATACTATCTACAGGTTTTTCATCGATCACGTCACATAATTTTTCATCAATCAATGTGTTGCGATGCGATTAACACTTCATTTGTACCGGTTTTAATACATCTTCTGCTGCTGCGACCTAATACAAGTTCGCGTAATGGCGCTTTCTCGTCGCCACCTTCAATGTGAAAGGTGTCATTACGATACCTTCAGATGTACCACAGTCATCAGCGATGATAACTGAGTCTTGTGCCACGTCAACTAAACGACGGGTTAAGTAACCTGAGTTCGCGGTTTTTAATGCAGTATCGGCAAGACCTTTACGCGCACCGTGGGTTTGAAATAAAGTACTGAAGAACGTTTAAGCCTTCACGGAAGTTCGCTGTGATTGGCGTTTCAATGATCGAACCATCTGGACGCGCCATCAAGCCACGCATACCTGCTAACTGACGAATCTGTGCCGCAGAACCACGCGCACCTGAGTCCGCCATCATAAAGATGCTGTTGAAAGAGGCTTGTTTTTCTAAAGTTACCTTCACGGTTATCACTTCTTCCGTAGAAAGGTTTTTCCATCATCGCTTTGCAACGCGTTCGTTTGCTGCAGCCCAAATATCGATTACTTTATTATAACGCTCACCTGCAGTCACAAGACCTGGAGTTAAAGTGCTCTTGGATCTCTGCAACTTCTGCTTCTGCTGCGCGAATAATTTCTTCTTTTTGTGCCGGAATCACCATATCGTTGATACCAACAGATGCACCAGAACGTGCCGCGTATGCAAAACCAGTGTACATAACATGGTCAGCTAATAATACAGACTCTTTTAAGCCTAAACGACGGTAACATTCGTTGATCAATTTCGAGATCGCTTTTTACCTAATGTTTGGTTAAAGAGTTTATATGGCATACCTTTTGGTGCGATCATCCATAAAATTGCACGACCTACCGTGGTATCCACTAATGAAGTTTTTGGCTCAAATTCGCCCGCTTCATTTTTCTCAAATTCAGTCACACGAACTTTAACGCGTGCGTGTAATTCTGCTTGACCAGTGCGGTAAGCTTTTTCAGCTTCGCGTGGGTCTAAGAAGTACATGCCTTCGCCTTTCGCATTCACTTTCTCACGCGTCATGTAGTACAAAGCCTAATACAACGTCTTGAGATGGAACGATGATCGAGTTACGCACTCGCTGGAGAAAGTACGTTGTTGGTTGACATCATTAACGCACGTGCTTCTAACTGTGCTTCAAGTGTTAATGGTACGTGAACCGCCATTTGGTGCGCCCATCGAAGTCCGCGTTGAACGCCGCACAAACAAGTGGGTGTAACTGGATTGCTTTTACCTTCGATAAGAATCGGTTCAAATGCTTGAATACCTAAACGGTGAAGCGTTGGCGCACGGTTTAATAAAATTGGATGTTCGCGGATAACTTCGCAAGGATATCCCATACGATTGGCTCTTCGCGCTCAACCATTTTCTTCGCAGCTTTAATTGTTGATGCAATGCCACGAGATTCTAATTTTGAATAAATAAATGGACGGAATAATTCCAATGCCATTTTTTTCGGTAAACCACATTGGTGAAGACGTAAGTATGGACCTACGGTAATTACCGAACGGCCTGAATAGTCAACACGTTTACCTAATAAGTTTTGACGGAAACGACCTTGTTTACCTTTGATCATATCTGCCAAAGATTTCAATGGACGTTTGTTAGAACCGGTAATTGCACGACCCGACGACCGTTATCTAATAACGCATCTACAGACTCTTGTAACATACGTTTTTCGTTACGTACGATGATATCTGGCGCGACTAAATCTAATAAGCGTTTTTAAACGGTTATTACGGTTAATCACACGACGGTATAAATCGTTTAAGTCTGAAGTCGCGAAACGACCACCATCAAGTGGTACTAACGGACGTAAATCTGGTGGAAGTACCGGTAATACGGTCATCACCATCCACTCTGGTTTATTACCAGACTGTTGGAACGCTTCTAATAATTTTAAACGTTTCGTGATTTTTACGTTTAGTTTCAGAGTTAGTTTCTTGTAACTCTTCGCGCATTACTTCGCATTGGTGTTCTAAATCCATGTCCGTAATAATGCTTGGATACCTTCTGCACCCATTTTTCGCTTCGAATTCATCACCCTCAACGCTCTTCTGCGTCCATGAACTGTTCTTCAGTTAATAACTGACCTTTTTCAAGATCGGTCATACCTGGTTCGGTCACTACATAGCTTTCGAAATAAAGTACACGTTCAATATCACGCAATGGCATATCTAAAAATCAAACCGATACGGGACAGTAATGATTTTAAGAACCAAATATGCGCAACTGGGCAAGCTAATTCGATATGCCCCATACGATCACGACGAACTTTAGTTTGAGTAACTTCAACACCACATTTTTCTACAAATTACGCCACGGTGTTTTAAGCGTTTATATTTACCACATAAACATTCATAATCTTTTACCGGCCCGAAAATACGCGCACAGAAAAGACCATCACGCTCAGGTTTGAAGGTACGGTAGTTGATGGTTTCTGGTTTTTTTACTTCACCGAAAGACCAAGAACGGATCTTATCTGGTGAGGCTAAACCAATTTTAATTACATCAAAAATCATCGTTTGATTTAGATTGTGCTTTTAAAAACTTAACTAAGTCTTTCACTTTTTGCCCCTAGTTTGAGGTTGTTTTGCTTGGCAGCTTCGCCCACCTTATAAAAATTTTTTTCGATTGCAAGCGGTTCGATTTGTAAAATTTTTGCAAATTTGACCACTTGTTCCAGTCCCCTCTTTAGTAAAGAGGGGTTAGGAGAGATTTGGCAGAAATAAAAACGGAGTACATTGAGAAATTTAACATTGCTATCAAATCTCCCACAGCCCCTCTTTTGCTAAAGAAGAGGGCACTTTTTCTTTCTCCGTTAGTCTCAATTACGCCTCATCCAATTCCATATCAATCGCTAATGCACGGATTTCTTTGGTGATTACGTTGAACGATTCTGGAATACCTGGTTCCATATAGTGCGTACCATCTACGATGTTTTTTTATACATCTTCGTACGACCGTTCACGTCATCCGATTTCACAGTTAACATTTCTTGAAGTGTGTAAGCAGCACCATATGCTTCTAATGCCCAAACCTCCATCTACTTGAAACGCTGACCACCGAATTGTGCTTTACCACCAAGCGGTTGCTGAGTAACAAGACTATAAGAACCTGTTGAACGAGCATGCATTTTTGTCATCAACTAAGTGGTTCAATTTGAGCATATACATGTAACCTACTGTTACTGGACGCTCGAATTTCTACCGAGTACGCCCATCAAATAAGGTAATTTGACCTGAAGTTGGTAAGCCACCCTAACTCTAATAAGCCTTTGATTTCGCTTTCATGTGCACCATCAAATACTGGTGTTGCAAGCGGTAAACCTTTACGGAGGTTTTCTGCTAAGCGCATCACTTCTTCATCAGTGAACGTGCTTAAATCAACACTTTGTGAACCGTGACCTAAATCGTACGCTTTTTGGATATATTCACGTAATTTCGCCACTGATTGTTGCTGTTTTGATCATCGCATTGATTTGGTCAGCGATACCTTTCGCCGCTAAGCCTAAGTGGGTTTCGAAAATCTGACCGATGTTCATACGAGATGGAACACCCAGTGGGTTCAATACGATCTCAACTGGTTGACCGTTTTTCGTCATACGGCATATCTTCAACTGGATTAATTTTTGAGATAACCCCTTTGTTACCGTGACGACCCGCCATTTTGATCCCCTGGCTGAATTTGACGTTTCAGCGCAAGGTAAAGCTTTTACCACTTTCAACACGCCCGGCGCTAAATCGTCGCCTTGGATAATCTTGTTACGTTTGATTTCAAGTTTGCGCTCAAATTCTTTACGTAACTCTTCGTGTTGTTCTGCAAGTTGTTCAAGTTGGTTTTTGTTTCGCTTCATCTTCAAGCGTTTGTTCTAACCATTTTTCACGGTTAACTTTATCTAATTCCGCTTCTGAAACACCACCTTCTACTAAGAGGCTACGTACGGGTAAATAAACCAGCTTCTAAAATTTCTAACTCTTCAGTTAAATCTTTCTTCGCTTCACGAAGTTGCATTTCTTCGATTTCTAACGCACGTTTATCTTTTGTACGCCATCACGAGTGAAGACTTGAACATCGATAACCGTACCTGATGTACCATTTGGTACACGTAATGAAGAGTCTTTTACATCTGATGCTTTTTCACCGAAGATTGCACGTAAAGTTTCTCTTCTGGAGTTAATTGGGTTTCGCCTTTTTGGTGTTACTTTACCAACTAAGATGTCGCCACCTTTAACTTCTGCACCAACGTAAACGATACCTGATTCATCTAATTTGCTTAACGCAGATTACCCACGTTTGGAATATCTGCGGTGATTTCTTCTGAACTAATTTGGTATCACGCGCCACACAAGATAACTCTTGGATGTGGATGGTGGTAAAAGCGGTCTTCTTGAACTACACGCTCAGACACTAACATTGAGTCTTCGAGTTATAACCATTCCAAGGCATAAACGCCACACGAATGTTTTGACCTAATGCTAACTCACCTAAGTCTGTTGAAGGACCATCCGCTAAGATTTCACCACGCGCTACTGGCTCGCTAAATTCACACAAGAATTTGGTTGATACAAGTATTTTGGTTTGAGCGGGTATATTTAATTAAGTTATAAATATCGATACCTGCTTCGCCTGGGATGGTTTCATCTTCGTTAACTTTCTCACGATACGTGAAGCATCAACGTATTGAACTGTACCACCACGTTTAGCAACAACCGCTACACCTGAGTCAAGTGCGATTGGTTTTTCCATACCAGTACCAACTAATGGTTTGTCCGCACGTAATGTTGGAACAGCTTGACGTTGCATGTTCGCACCCATTAACGCACGGTTCGCATCGTCGTGCTCTAAGAATGGGATAAGCGCTGCCGCCACAGAAACCACTTGTTGGGTTGAGATATCCATATAGTGAACTTCTTCCGGTTTGTATAAACCTGATTCACCTTGCTCACGACAAGTGACATAAGTATCGGTAAAGCGGAAGTTCTCATCTAAGTTTGAGTTCGCCTGCGCGATAACATAGTTACCTTCTTCGATTGCAGATAAGTATTCGATATCTTCTGTTACTTGACCATCTACTACTTTACGGAATGGCGTTTCTAAGAAACCATAGTTATTGGTACGCGCATATACAGAAAGTGAGTTAATCAAACCGATGTTTTGGACCCTCTGGGGTTTCAATCGGACATAAACGACCATAGTGAGTTGGGTGAACGTCTCGAACCTCAAAGCCTGCACGTTCACGCGTTAAACCACCTGGGCCCTAATGCTGAAAATACGACGTTTATGGGTAACCTCTGAAAGCGGGTTGTTTTGATCCATAAATTGCGAAAGTTGTGATGAGCCAAAGAACTCTTTCACTGCTGCTGAAATTGGTTTCGCATTGATTAAATCTTGTGAGTTACACCATCTAAGTCGCCTAAAGATAAACGTTCACGTACAGCACGTTCTACACGCACTAAAGCCAATACGGAATTGGTTTTCAGCCATTTCACCTACTGAACGAATACGACGGTTACCTAAGTGGTCGATATCATCGACTTCGCTACGACCGTTACGGATTTCAATGAGTTTTTTCACGCCGGATGATGTCTTCATTGCTTAATACGCCGGTGCCTTCGCCTTCAGGAATGTTTAAGAACGGTTGAATTTCCTACGTCCTACTGCAGATAAATCGACAACGATCTGCTGAGAAGAACATATTGTCGAATAACGCTTCTGCCGCTTCTTTTGTTGGTGGCTCGCCCGGACGCATCATGCGTAGATTTCACTAATGCTGATAAGCGGTCATAGAGTTGAGTCAACGCGTAATGTTTCAGAAATATATGGGCCGTGATCTAAATCGTTAGTAAATAACACTTCAAATTTCTTTGTAACCAGCTTGCGCAAGGTTTGCGAGCATCTCTAAAGAGATTTCCATATTTGCTGCGCAAACAATTTCGCCATCTTCTAAATTAACGTAATCTTTAGCAGACACTTTTTGCCAACGATATATTCAACTGGTACGTCAATTTTGGTTACGCCCGCTTTTGCTACATCACGAGTGTGTTTAGCCGTAATACGGCGACCTTTTTCTCATAAACTTTTACCATCTGCTTCAATGTCGAATAACGCGGTTTCGCCACGTAAACGCTCAGGCACCAGTTCCATTTGAAGTTTATTATCATCGGTAATTTCAAATTTCACTTTCTCGAAGAACATCGAAAGGATTTCTTCAGTGGTATAACCTAATGCACGAAGGATAATAGTTGAAGGTAGCTTACGACGACGGTCGATACGCGCATATAAGTTGTCTTTCGGATCAAACCTCGAAATCTAACCAAGAACCACGGTAAGGGAATGATACGTGCGTTATAAAGCACTTTACCTGAAGAGTGGGTTTTTACCTTTGTCAGAATCGAAGAACACACCTGGACTGCGGTGTAATTGTGAAACGATAACACGCTCAGTACCGTTGATAACGAAAGTACCGTTGTCAGTCATCAATGGATTTTACCCTATACACGTTCTGTTCTTTAATGTCTTTTACCGTGCCCGCTGCGGCTTCACGGTCAAAAGTTACTAAACGTAATTTCACGCGTAATGGTGCGGCGTAGGGTCGTGCCACGAATTTGACATTCACGCACATCAAATACTGGCTCGCCAAGTTCGTAAGAAACGTATTGTAATTCTGTTGCACCGTTATTGCTTACAATCGGGAATACAGAACGAGATGCCGCTTCTAAACCTTGTAGTCCTTCTGGATCTTGCTGAATGAATTTTTCATAAGAATCAAGTTGGAGTTAATAGATAAGGTACGTTCAGAACCTGAGGGCGTTTGCCAAAGCTCTTACGGATACGCTTTTTCTCGGAATAGGAGTATGCCATTGTTAGATAGCCTCTGATTTTTGTTATGGTTGAGATTCGCAATCCAAATGAGAAGACTCAGCTGGAAGTGGCATTAAAGGAGTACGAAGTGTCATTTTCCGACTTCCTCTCTTGCAGTCAAAAAATCACTACGCAAGCGGTTAAATCGGATGAGGATTTTTGCAAAATATCAGCGATTAAAATGACAAAATCAGCCGATTTTTATAAAGCACAAAAAGGCTGACGATTTTTCGTCAGCTACAATCTAATGCAAAAATGGTTGTGTATTATAGTAAATTCTCTATATTTTCGTCAGGTTTTACGAAAAATTTGAACACAATGTTTTTATAATTTAATCTCATCTTTTCTAGATAATACAAGCGGTCTGATTTTTGCAAAAATTTTGACAAAAATGAGACCGCTTGTCACCGATAAATTAGAGTTTTTAAAAAGCCATCGTAAACATGTTCCGCATCGCCTGTCATATAAAGCGGACTCCTCACCTTGCCATTCAATCATAAGCGTACCGCCAGGCAAATCTACGCGTACCGGGCTATCTAATGCCCTTGCATAATGCCGACCGCGGCAGCCGCACACACCACCACCGCAGGCTTGTGTTTCGACCCCGCACCACGTTCAAAAACGCGTAGTTTTATATGATGGCGATTCACTACTTGCATAAAAGCCAATATTCGCCCGCTCTGGAAAACGTTCATGATTTTCTAATAATGGACCAAGCTCATTGACTGGGGCGGTTTTGCACATTTTCAACTTGCAACACAGCATGCGGATTTCCCATTGATACGACGCCACAAATCGCGGTTTGCAATTCAGTACGCAATAAGTAGTTTTTCTCAAACTTGTTGGCAATAAATGGAACTTTTTGCTGGTTCCCCAAATCGGTTTACCCATGTTCACGCGTACCTGTCCGTCTTCTTGCAAGCTCAACACCATTTTGCCATTTGCGGTACTAACTTTAATATCTTGCTTGTCTGTTAATCCTTTGAGGGCTGACAAAGCGAGCAAAACAACGTGCGCCATTGCCACATTGAGAAACCTCACTGCCATCAGCGTTAAAAATACGGTAGGTGAAAATCTAAATCAGGGGTCATAAGGTGCTTCAACTAATAACAGCTGGTCGAAGCCCACTCCGCGATGGCGATCGGCTAATTGCGAATCAGCTCATCGGTCAAAATACGCTTTGGGTAACGCCGTCAATAACCATGAAATCATTGCCAAGCCCGTGCATTTTAGAAAATTGCATATTTTTCCTTATTTTTGACTTTTTTATTAAATCTAATCCTGATGATTAGAGTTTATTTATTTTAATATTGATATGATCAATAAGTATGAGGGTCTTTTTCTTTTAATTTACAATGGAGTAATCAAATAATGTCAGGAATGTTTCTCTTGCAATTTGCGATCGTCCTGTTGTGTATCTTAGTCGGTGCACGTGCAGGTGGTATCGGTTTAGGGGTCTTTTGGCGGTTTAGGCTTAGCTATTCTCTCCTTCGGGTTCGGACTTAAATAAACCAGCAGGTTTACCGATTGATGTAATGTTTATGATTATGGCGGTAGTTTCTGCAGCTGCAGCGATGCAAGCTGCAGGCGGTTTTAGATTATATGATCAAACTCGCAACCAACATTTTACGCCGTAATCCGAAATATATTACCTTTATTGCAACCGCTTGTAACTTGACTTTTCACAGTATTAGCCGGTACAGGTCACGTAGCTTATTCTGTATTACCAGTAATTGCTGAAGTGAGCCGTCACAATGGTATTCGCCCAGAACGTCCACTTTCTATGGCAGTAATCGCATCACAATTTGCGATTGTGGCAAAAGCCAGTGCAGCAGCGGTTGTAGCAGTTGTCGCTTTCCTTGAACCACAAGGCATTCACTTAGCTGATGTATTGATGGTAACTATCCCATCTACATTATTAGGGATTTTCCTTGCATGTATTTTTGTGAATAAAATGGGGAAAAAGAATTAAAAAGATGACCCAGAATATTTACGTCGTTTAAGCTGATCCAAAATACGCAGATATTTTTGCTTCTCAAACCAGCAATAAAGAAATCGAAATCAGCAAAACTGCAAAAGTTTCTGTTTCACTCTTCTTATTTGGTGCGTTATTAGTAGTAATCATGAGTGCAATGCCTTCACTTCGCCCAGTATTTGATGGCAAACCAATGGGTATGGCTCACACCATTGAAATCATCATGTTATCAATCGGTGCATTGATTATTATGACTTGCAAACCAGATGGGTACTGCTATCACTAAAGGTTCTGTATTCCATGCAGGGATGCGTGCAGTAATCGCTATCTTCGGTATCGCATGGTTAGGTGATACGTTAATGCAAGCACATATGACTGAAGTGAAAGGCTTAGTGGAAGGTTTAGTTCATACTGCACCATGGGCGTTTTGCTTTTTGCATTATTCGTGCTTTCTGTATTAGTTAACAGCCAAGGCGCAACTGTAGCAACCTTATTCCCACTTGGTATTTCATTAGGGTATTCCAGCACCTGTGTTAATCAGGGGTGTTTGTGGCAGTAAATGGTTACTTCTTCGTGCCAAACTATGGTCCGATTATTGCATCTATCGACTTTGATACCACCGGTACAACCAGAATCGGTAAATACATTTTCAACCACAGCTTTATGTTACCAGGCTTATTAAGCATGGCATTCTGTTTAGCGTTCGGTCTATTATTTGCAAATATTTTATTGTAATTGACCGCTTGTCAAACAATCAGGGGCGGATTTCCGCCCCTTTTCTGTATCTAAAATTGCCACTGTTAGCCTTTCAATGACTTAACGACTGCAGCAATATCGCTTGCTTGCGCAATAGCTGAAATGACAGCAACACCATCTGCGCCATCGCCTAATAAACGCGGAGCAGACTCTGCATTAACTCCCCCAATTGCGACTATCGGTTTTCGTTATCCCCGCTTGGCGTAAATAGGCGACAAAATCAAGCCCAACTGCAGGGGTCTTGGTCTTTCTTCGATTGTGTTGGAAAAATTGGGCCAACCCCGATATAGTCAATGTGAGGATTGGCTTGCGCCAGTTGCGCTTGCACTAATGAATGCGTTGAAAGCCCCACAAACATTTTTCCTTGCGTGCGAGCAAGCACTGTTTCTATCGACATATCGCCCTGCCCTACATGAACACCATCTGCGGCTAACTCAAGTGCTAATGCTACATCGTCATTTATCACAAATGGTACATTAAAAAGCACGGCATAATGCCTGACATTGCTGCGCGAGCGCTTTTTGCGCAATAGGTTGATTAGCCAACGAATGTTCGCCTTTATCGCGAAATTGAAAACAAGTAATTCCTGCTTCCAAAGCCTGCTTCAGCACAGACAATAAATTCTGTGCAGGGTCGCCGCTTAAATGACGTACATCTTGCGTGCCAGCGATAAAATAGACTGGCAAAATAATTTTCATTTTATTCATCTTTATATGCCCAATGGTTAGTCGGCCCATGACCGTGTCCAATATTTAACGGATGGCTAATGGCTGCCGTAATATAAGCTTTGCACGTGCGAATTGCGGTATCTAATGAGTGACCTTTCGCCAATTCTGCCGTGATACAAGCAGAAAAAGTACAACCTGTGCCATGAGTATGTGGGGTATCAAAACGTGGGCTTTGTAAAGTGAAATCGCCAGACTCAGCAAATACATAATCAAAACAAATTTCACTATGCAATCTTGTAGATGCCGCCTTTAATTACCACATTTTTCACCCCTTTGTGCTTGTAACAAGCGGGCAGATTTTTCCGCACTTTTTGCAATCGACAATCTCCACCCCTGTGAGCGCATAAGCCTCTGGCAGGTTTTGGAGTAATTACATCAGCTAATGGCAACAAATGCTGCTTAAGTGCAGCTACTGCACTATTGGGTAACAAAGGTTGCCCACCCTTGGCAATCATCACGGGATCTCAGCACTAACTGCCCAAATGGACGAGCTTGCAAGAATGCGGCTACACATTCTATTGTTTCAGCGGTACCTAACATGCCAATTTTAAAGGCGCGAATATCAAAAATCGCTTGCGACTGCCTTAAGCTGACTTTCAATCGTTGAAAGCGAATCGCATGAATATCAAACACGCCAGTACTGTTTTGTGCCGTACAGCAGTAATCACACTAGTGCCAAACACTTTTCGCATTTGAAAGGTTTTTAAATCCGCCTGAATCCCAGCACCGCCACCACTATCTGAACCCGCAATAGTTAAAGCTTGAGGATAATTACGCATAAATGACTCTCCTTGTTGTTCAGCCAAAGTCATGTTGATTTCAGCTAACTGATCTAAAAATTTCACCGCAAAAGTCCCTGTTTGTGTACTATTTAAAGTTCGGGCGGCTAACTCTCCCGCAACGGCATATACCGTTGTTGCTTCCACCACGGTATCAAAATAAGCCGATGCTGGCGCAACACTTAAAAAGGCACCACAGACTGCACCCAGTAAACAGCCAGAACCAGTAATTTTAGGAAATAACGGCGTACCATTTTGGACTTTCGCAACCCGTTGACCATCGCTGACAAAATCAGTTCACTCACTAATCGCTACAATACAGTGATATTGTTTTGCTACTTGTTTTGCTACTTCAGCTAAGTCAGCCTCGCCAGCACCTGCATCGACGCCTTTTGATGTCCACTGAATTTGTGCTAAAGGCGCAATTTGCCAGCATTTCCACGTATCAAGGCGAATTTAATTTCTGATAGCAATTTTTTTCTACCACTTGATGGGCGATAGCTTGTTGCGCTACTTCCCACTGGATCTCAACACAACAGGGATCCCTACTTGGTTTGCCGCTTTACCTGCAAGAATCATCGCCTCAATGTTTTCTGGCCCATTTGGTGTGCCGATGTTAAGCAATAACCCTTTTTGCAAATTGCTGAATCTCTGCAACTTCAGCCACATTTGCTGACATCAACGGAGATGCGCCTATCGCTAATAATCCATTAGCCGTAAAATTTGCAGCAACATAATTGGTAATACAATGAATGAGTGGATTGGTTTGACGGATTTGTTCTAAATAATGAAATGACATGCTTTTTCCTCCAAAGAAATCATACTGAAAGGAAAGCAGGCACGGTTGAAAAGAAGGTGTAAGTTTCCTACGTCAGTACTAACTGAATCAGGTTCACGGGTATTATCTCAGCCTTTCGGCACCCCGACTTATGGCATGGAACTATAAAGGTTACATCACACTTCGCAAGCTACGAAACTGTAAAAGTGTGATGAAGATCATATTTTTATCTATCAAAAATCCCGCACGAGGGCAGGGATTGATTTCGATTAAGCGTGGCAAGTTTGGCAAGCAGCTTGGAACATCCAAACTAATTTTTCTTGCTCTTTAATATAATCGCTCATTTGAGATGCAGTACCTTCATCCTCTGCCTCACTCAGCAAAATTTAAGATTTCACGTTGTTGCTCAAGTAACACTGTTAAACCTTTTTAAAGTGCCAGTTAAGCACTCTTGCGCAGTGCTGACAGCGATATCTTCTTGAATACGTGAAACTTTTTAAGTATTGGCTATAAGCATTATTCGGTGTATAGCCTAAAGTTAAAAATACGCTCAGCAATTTCATCAACTTTTCAACCAAATCAGTATAAATTTCTTCAAATTTTGCATGTAATTCAAAAGAAATTCACGCCTTTAATATTCCAGTGATAACCACGTACATTGGTATAAAAAACTTGGTAAGTAGCTAATAATTCATTTAATTTTGCTACATTCTGTTGATTAGTGCTTTATCTAAGCCGATAATTGTTTTTGACATATATTGTTTCCTCTATTGTTATGAATTGATGTTTTTATCAGTCTCTCATCTTCTGATGGCATCATTATACGCTCTCATTTTTATTGAAAAGCCGATAGATTCGATAGAATCAATAGTAAACACAAATCAAAAATACAGTTATCAATAACAAAATGTTAACATTTGCAAAATCTTTCATCAAAATAAACCGCTTGTTAAGGCTGAATATCACGCAAAATCGGATTCTGCATAGAAATCAAGGTTTCAGTCGATTGAATTTCATCAATGCTTTGAATCTTACCCGCTAATACTTGATGCAGCTCTTCAATGGTATGCGTCATCACTTTGATAAAAATCGAATAATTCCCGTAGTGTAATAGGCTTCCACCACCTCAGGAATGCGTTAAAGCTTCGCAATTACTTGTTCATAATCTTTGGCTGATTTCAAAAATAATACCAATAAAACAGCAAACATCATAACCTAGCTTGCGCTCGTTAATCTTAATTTTCGTTCCTTCAATCACGCCAGATTGGCGCATTTTCTCCACACGCACATGAATAGTTCCAGCACTCACCCCATAATGTCGTGCGATTTCTGCATATGGTGTTTTAGCATCTTGAATTAGCGAACGCAAAAATATGCTGATCTAACGACATCGAGCACAGGCTTATTAAGTTGCAGAAGCAGTCAAATTCTTCCTCCACTTTTGCAAAAACATAAATAAAATCTAAAAATATAAATTATTTTTAGATATTATATAACACAAAAAGAGTTTTATTGAATTTCTATTGAGTTTTTAAGAAATCCGTTAAATTACGTGTATACCATTTTAATGGGCAATGAATTATCAAAAAGGGAAAGCAACAATGAAAAATCATTTATCTTACAACAAAAACGAAATTAGCTTTGTTAAAAACACTTTTTACCCAATATTTAATTGATAAACTCGGCATTATTGAAGTTCAAGGCCCAATTTTTGAGCGAAGTCGGCAACGGCATGCAAGACAACCTTTCAGGAATTGAAAAAGCAGCACAAGTCCACGTGAAATGTATTCTGATGCGACTTATGAAGTGGTTCATTCTTTAGCAAAAATGGAAACGCCATACCCTTGCACGCTTTGTGGTTTCCAAGAGGGCGAAGGTTTATTCGTACACATGAAAGCATTACGCCCAGATGAAGATTCTCTTGATGCAACCCACTCAGTTTATGTTGACCAAATGGGACTGGGAAAAAGTGATTCCGGCTGGTCGTCGCAACTTTGAATATTTAAAAGAAACCGTGAATGAAATCTATAAAAGCGATTCGTTTAACTGAATTAGCAGTAGAGCGCGTTTGATATTCCATCCATCTTACCAAAACAAATTACCTTTTGTTCACAGTGAAGATTTAGTCAAACGCTATCCAGATTTAAGCAGCAAAAGCGCGTGAGAATGCACTTAGAAGAATTTGGTGCAGTATTTTTGATTGGTATCGGTGGCAAATTATCTGATGGTAAACCACTGATGGTCGTGCCCTCAGATTATGATGACTGGACAACTGAATCTGAAAACGGCTACAAAGGTTTAAATGGGCGATATCTTAGTTTGGAACGAACAGTTAGGCGACTGCATTTGAGCTCTCTTCAATGGGGATTCGTGTAGATGAAAAAGCATTACGCTTACAAGTTTCATTAACTGGCGATGAATCTCGCTTGAAATGGATTGGCATAAAGATTTACTTGCCGGTAAAAATTACCTCTATCTATTGGTGGTGGTATCGGACATCTCGTCTCAGCGATGTTCTTACTTCGTAAACAACATATCGGTGAGCACAATCTAGCGTTTGGCCAAAAAGCTACATTAGAACAGTTTAAAAATATCCTATAATAAGGAAATATGAATACGTTAAGGCAGTACACTTTATGTGTATGCCTTTTTAGTTAGCTTAACTAAACATCATAAGTTCCCATAATGCTAGCTTGAGCCAAAATGTGGCCTTGCATCGCAAAATGGAGATCATTAAAACGGAAGCCCGACGATAAATTAAGCTCTGTATCTAGCGCATAAACAATTAGCTCATAACGATGTAAACAATTTGGCGGTGCCATTCCCCATAGAATGAGGCTTCTTGAATATCAAATTGACCTAATTTACTCGCCCAAGAATTTGCTCCTTGCACATAATCGGTTGCAGTTTGGCTTTCATTTTCTTCAATCTTTGTCCGTTTAAGATCAGCAATTAACCAATGAATCCAAACAAAACCACTAGCTGTGATCGCATCTTTATCTTCTAGTACGACAACAAAAGATTGTGTATTTTCTGGCGCTTGATGAATCTCAAATGGAATAGAATAGGTTGGCATACCATTTGGGCTAAATTGATTCCCTCTTTTTCCATACTTATCTTCAAATACACCATTTTTAATGGCTGAGCTTTGTGATAAACATAAGCATCTCATAATGATTAAATAAACGACTTTGGAAAGCTCTATAATAACGCGTTTAGGTTAAAAGAGCATAAAAAACCCGCATTACTGCGGGTTTTTCTTATTTAGCTAAGTTCTTTAACAACTAACTATTACATAGTTACTTGTTTAGTACCTTGTACTTGAACTTCAACACGACGGTCTGGTGCTAAACATGCGATTAACGCTTTACGACCTTTAACTGCATCACAAGTGTTGCCAGTTACTGTCGGCTTCGCACCGTAACCTACTGCAGTTACGTTTGCAGCTGGTGCGCCTTTTTAGAAACGATGTAGTTCGCTACTGTTTCTGCACGACGTTGTGAAAGTTTTAAGTTTGCTGCTTCTTTACCGATACGGTCAGTGTAACCATTTACTTGGATTGCTGCATTACCTAAACCTGAAGCATTGATTTCAGATTGCATTGCATCTAATGCTTGTGCTGCAGCTGGTTTTAAGTTTGCTTTACCAAATGCGAATAATACATCTGAGCTAAAATGCGAAGTTTTTAGTTTCGATTTGTGGCTCAGCAACTGGTGCTGGTGCAGCACCTTGACCAAAAGCGGTATGTTAAACCAGCAGATACTGAGTGGATATCTGGACTGTATGGTGAAATCTTGACCGCCAGCTTTTACGAACTGCTTTAGAGTAGTTACCCGCTTTGTTTAAGTATTGGTATTCAACACGGAATGCTAATTCTGGAAGAATTGCATACTCAACACCACCACCTAAAGTTAAAGATGGTTTTAAGTTGTGGTATTTAGAGTGATTACCTGCACCAGTTACATCGTAGAATTTATAGTCGTTACGAACTAATGCAACACCTACTTTACCGTAAACATCTAAGTCAGGTAATACTGCATAGCTTGGTTTTAAGCTTAAGTTTAGACCGTGTGCAGAGTGTTTGTAAGCACGAACATCGCTATTGTTAACTCTGTCGTTACCACGAACACGACCGTAGTAGTGCATAACCTCATTCGGTTGCTAAACCAAAATTGTTTTGGTTTAAGATTTGGTAGCCACCGAACACACCGTAAGTTACAGAGTTGCGGTTGATACCGAATTTGCTAGTGTTAGCATTATAACGAGCATCGGTCGCGTGTTTGTCGTCGATCTGTTTAATGCCGTGGTGGAATGCTGCCCAACCTGCTTTAGCACCAACGTAGAAAGTATTTTCTTGTGGAGCTGCTGTTGCTGCTGCTGAAGCTGCTAATACTGCTAATGCAACTAATGATTTTTCATTTTGATGATCCCTCTATTTCAATTTCGTCATCTAAAAACTGCTCATAATGAGCCGAATATTACCTTTTTCAATTCCCTCAACATGAGAAATATGTACAAGCCCTCATTACAGTTACATTCTATCAAACACGAAAAATCAAACAATTTTTATTGATTTGATTAAAAATTAGGGCGTTTTTATTGATATAAATCACTCAAAACCAGCTGATAGAACTCAGTTATGAAAGAAAAACCCGCAAGAATGCGGGTCTTTTTCTTTATTTAGCTAAGTCCGTTAAGAACCTAACTATTACATAGTTACTTCTTTAGTACCTTGTACTTGAACTTCAACACGACGGTCTGGTGCTAAACATGCGATTAACGCTTTACGACCTTTAACTGCATCACAGTGTTGCCAGTTACTGGGTCTGCGCTTTCACCGTAACCTACTGCAGTTACGTTTGCAGCTGGTGCACCTTTAGAAACGATGTAGTTCGCTACTGTTTCAGCACGACGTTGTGAAAGTTTTAAGTTTGCTGCTTCTTTACCGATACGGTCAGTGTAACCATTCACTTGAATTGTTGCATTATTTAAAACCTCGCTGCATTGATTTCAGATTGCATTGCATCTAATGCTTGTGCTGCAGCTGGTTTTTAAGTCGTTTTTACCAAATGCGAATAATACATCTGAGCTAAATGCGAAGTTTTTAGTTTCAACTTGGTGGCGCAGCTACTGGTGCTGGTGCAGCACCTTGACCAAAGCGGTATGTTAAACCAGCAGATACTGAGCTGATATCAGGACGGTAGTCTGTTGCACCCATGCGGTTTAAAAGTAGCTTGGCTTGCTTTGCCTGCATTATTTAACCATTGATATTCAACACGTGCTGATAATTCAGGAAGAATTGCATATTCAACACCCGCACCTAAAAATTAAAGAACTTTTGGAAACGGCGAGTTTTTATGGCGCTTTAGTTACCACATTCACTGTTTTGTAACGGTTATTTACTAATGCGATACCTACTTTACCGTAAACATCTAAGTTAGGTAATACTCATAGCTTTGGTTTTAAAGAAATAGTTGTGCCATGTGCTGAATGTTTGAAAGTTTGTTTCTCACTCACCAGCTTTAGTATTTTTGAGCACTCACGAACACGACCAAAATAGTCATAACCTACTTCGTAAGCTAAACCAAAGTTATTTTTGGCTTTAAGATTTGGTAACCACCAAATACGCCGTAAGTTACAGAATTTTTTATTGATGCCGTATTTACCGCCATCTTTTGCATCTAATTGTTTGATGCCATCATGGAATGATGCCCAACCTGCTTTCTAGCACCCGCGTAGAAAGTATTTTCTTGCGGTGCTGCGGTTGCTGCTGCTGAAGCTAATACTGCTAATGCAATTAATGTCATTTGGATGATCCTCTATATTTCATGCAGATTGATAATACTGAAAGCCCCATCTCACTAGAGAATAAAGAGACCTATATGACAGATTCTGCCACTAAAAATAAATGGCATATATACCATCTATCACATTCTTGTACCTCCATATAATGAAAAAGTATGAGCAAGAATATTCTTATTATGGGTACCCAATCACATAAAATCAATGTTATTTACTAAACAAATCTGAAATAAATGTCTTTTTAACTAAATTTAAGCTCAAAAATGACAACTTTGACAAAAAGTCAGCCTTTTATTTACTTTCGTCTTTCAATCTGCGCTTTTCTTGTTAATATTTAGCAAAATTTATTATTTGGAATAAATATAATGATACCTAGACTCTCGCAAACACCATCTTTAGATCCCATAGTTAGCGCTTATTTAGAAAGCCTGCGCAATCAAAATTTCAGTGGCGATATCGCCTCTAGCTATTCAGATAGACTCTCTTTAGCAACAGATAACAGTGTTTATCAGCAATTACTCACAAAGCCTTACTTTTCCCAAAATCAATCGCTGATGTTGTGATTTTTAACAAAATTAGCACAAAAACCAGAGTTTAGTGGGTTAACGTTCACGCCAAGAGGGGAGGAACGGGCACAAACGGGCAATCATTGAACCAAAATATCATTGTGATCTTTCACGCCATATGAATCAAATTTAGAGCTTAATGTTGAAGAACGTTGGGTTCGTGTTCAAGCTGGTGTCGTAAAAGATCAATTAAATCAATATCTCAAACCATACGGTCTTTTTCTTCTCTCCTGAACTATCCACTCAGCAATCGTGCTACATTAGGCGGAATGATTAACACTGATGCTTCAGGACAAGGCTCATTACAATATGGCAAAACCTCCGACCACGTTTTAGGACTCAAATCTGTGTTAATTAACGGAGAGGTATTAGAAAACGCAAGCGGTCAATTCTGAGCAATTTTTCTGCAAATTTAACCCAATTAAATCTTTTCCGATTACGGGCGAAAATTACATGAAACCATATTTTCTCGCTGTAAAAACATTACGCCCTATTAGTGCTTTCTTCTTTGCTACAATTAAATCGTTTTTAACGGGCTATGATTTAAAAATGTATTTAATGAAGATGAGAGTCAATTTAATTCTAACCCGTATTTTGACAGGCTCTGAAGGATCGCTTGCATTTATTTGTGAAGCCAAATTAAATTTATTACCTATTCCAAAATATCGCACGTTAATCAATATTAAATATAACCTTTTGATGCTGCATTACGCGCTGCACCTTTTATGCTAGAAGCAAAAGCTTATCCTGTAGAAACCGTCGATTCCAAAGTGCTTAATCTGGCTAAACAAGACATTATTTGGCACCCGTTTCGAACTTATTAAAAGAAGACAGGAAAACCTCGATTCTAGGCATCAATGTCGTCGAATATGCGGGACACGATGCTGCGCAAATTGAAGCACAAGTTGCCGAATTATGTCGTTCGCTTTGATGACAAAATTGCTCGAAATGAAGCAGGCATTAGTGGTTACCAATGCTGTGATGATTTAGCTTCGATTGAGAAAAATTTACGCGATGCGTAAAAAGCAGTGGGATTATTAGAGCAATGCTAAAAGGTTGAGCGAAACCTCATTCCTTTTGTTGAAGACACTTGCGTGCCACCTGAACATTTAGCCGATTACATTAGCGAATTCCGTGCATTATTAGACAGTCATCAATTAGCCTACGGAATGTTTGGGCACGTTGATGCTGGGGTTTTGCATGTTCGCCCCTGCGCTGGATTTTATGCGATAAAGCACAAGTGAAAACCTTCAAAAATGATTTCAGATCAGGTCGTCGAACTGACTGCCAAATATGGTGGTTTAATTTGGGGGAACACGGCAAAGGAATGCGTTCTTACTATGGTCGAGCGCTTTTATGGCGAGCAGCTTTGGCGAGAACTACGCCAAATCAAAACCCTCTTTGACCCAAACAATCGCTTAAATCCGGGGCAAAAATCTGTACGCCGCTAGATTCAGCCGAAACCCTGTATCCAATTGATTCAACCATGCGCGCAGATTACGACCGCACGATTCCAATTGAGGTGCGCGATGAGTTTAAAGGCGCAATGAGTTGTAACGGAAACGGCTTATGTTTTTAACTTTGATGTGCATAACACAATGTGCCCTTTCTATGAAAGTTTCAGGAAATCGACTTTTTCTCCTAAAGGGCGTGCAGCAATGATTCGTGAATGGTTGCGCTTTGATAGCCGAGCAAGGCGTTGATCCACAAACGTTAATTTTTGACTCCAGCAAAATTCGCTAAAACTAACCGATTTTTGTTGCCAAAATCCGCCATTCGTTGAAAGAAAAAGCAAGAATACGATTTTTTTCACATGAAGTAAAAGCTGCAATGGATACTTGCTTGGCATGTAAAAGCATGCGCAAAGCCAATGCCCGATTAAAATTGATGCCAACATTCCGCAGCCAATTTAATCAGCTTTACCATCAGCGCTGATTTCCGCCCGATAAAAAGACTATGTGGTATCGAATTTAGAATTTATTGCACCTATTATGGCGAAAGCCCCGCGCTTTTTAACTTCTTTAGCACGACACAGCTTGCAGAAGTCGCTGCGAATAAACTGATTGGCATGACTTACCTACCAGCATTATCTGTACCGAATTTACGCCAGCAATTAGTGGCGATTGGCTATCAAGCGTGAAACTTTTAGAAACGTTGGAACAACGTGCTGCAAAGCGGTCAATTTTCTGCAGAAAAGTGCAAAACCGTGACTGATTGTACAAAGATCCCTTCACGACTTTTTATGATGCTAAAAGTGGTGGCAGATTTTTGTGAAGTTTGTGAGAAAATCGGTTTCCGCCCAATCGTCTTGCCATTTAATCCCTAGTGGCAAAGCGCAACACATTAAAGGCTTTTTAAGTCAATTTGCCAAAACAGCCAAAAACCAAGCGGAATTTCTAAATCGAGTAGCAAAACTAGGTCTGCCAATGGTGGCGGTTGACCCCGCATTAACCTTGCTCTATCGCGATGAATATCGTGATATTCTCAAAGCAGAGCGGGGAAATTTCCATGTGCAATTAGCCCATGAATGGCTAAAATCCGTCATTCAAAATGAAACGCTCAGCGTCAGTAAAAAGCCGTAGAATCGACCGCTTCGCCATGGCATTTATTTGCGCATTGTACCGAATCGACCGAATTACCAAGTGTTACACAAGATTGGCAGCAAATTTTTGCCTATTTTGGTGAAACTCTTATCAATCAAAATGTTGGCTGTTGTGGCATGGCAGGCACATTTGGGCATGAAACTGCGCATATTGAAATGTCGAAGGCGTATGCGCAATCTTGGCATGAGTTAAAATGGCAGATAAACCACTGAATCGCTGCTCTGGCGACTGGCTACTCTTGCCGCTCACAAGTCAAACGTATGACGCATCAGGGCATTAAACATCCAGTTCAAGCGTTGCTAGAAATTATCAGCTAACGATTTCAACACCCCGCAATCTTGCGGGCGTTCCTATGATTATTATCAATTTTAAAGAGGAAAAATGACGCCTATTTGAAACAAACCGCCACCCCCAGAACAATTAACATCCTATGCGAGAAGGTACTGCCGTAGCGCATTTAGAGTTATTTTTACAGAAATCGGCGTATCAGACATTACCGCTGAATTAACCGTTGACACACGCACCAAACAACCATTTGGGGTATTACATGGTGGTGTTTCAGCTGCCTTAGCGAAACCGTCGCCAATGCAGGTGCATTATTGCTTTGTAAACCGAATCAAATTGCGGTGGGAATGGAATTAAACATTAGCCATTTAAAATCCATCAAAGAGGGCGAAAAAGCAATTGCTCGCGCCTTTTCCACTAAAAAGTTGGGCGAGAAGTGCAAGTTTGGCAAATTGAGAACCAAAGATGAACAAGGTAACCTTTGTGCCATTTCCGTTTATCGGTAAAAAGTGTTAGACAAGCGGTAAGATTTTTGTGAATTTTTGCAAAATTCTTTGAAAATCTGACTGCTGTTTAAAAAGGCGGTTGGAGATATGAACAACCTATTGTAGAATGCTATTCTTTTATCCATTCCTTTACTTAGAGAAATTCCACATGAATTCAAATCGTAGTTTATTGGTCATGGGACTGTTCTTGGTGTCGTTTCTATTGTTTACGACCTGGCAGCAGGAATTCAACCCTGAAATTCAAGCCCAGAAGCAGCACAAGTCCAAGCGCAACAATCATCAGGCGATGTGCCGGCGTCTAGTTCTTCTGACTCCACCACCTCAGATATGGTGAGCAAAGGAAAAACTATTACCATCGAAAGCGATGTTTTACGTTTAACCGTTGACACGCTAGGCGGTGATGTCGTTGATTCTGACTTATTAAAACTTAACGCTGAATTACAATCAAACACCCCATTTGAGTTATTACAAGATAACAGCAACCTTACTTATATCGCACAAAGTGGTTTAGTGGGTAAAAACGGGATCGATACCAACGCAGGTCGTGCGCAATATCAAGCAAGCGCAGATAGCTTTAAATTGGCTGATGGTCAAAATGAAATTCGTGTGCCATTAACCGTTGAGAAAGATGGTGTGGTTTATACCAAAACCTTCACTTTAAAACGTGGCAGCTATAACGTAGGCGTTGATTTCAACGTGAAAAACAACAGCGCGGAAACGATTGAAGTTCAGCCTTACGGACAGTTAAAACATACTATCGTAGAAAACTCTGGCAACTTAGCTATGCCAACCTATACTGGCGCGGCGCTTACTCATCTTCGGAAACCAACTACATATAGTTTCCAAGATATGGAAAAATCAGGTTTATCTATTGAAAGTAAAACCGGTTGGGTTGCATTATTACAACACTATTTCGCTTCTGCGTGGTACCACCACAAAAACCAAGATATGACCTTGTTTACACGTATCTCTGAGAGATAAACGCTTTGCGAATATCGGTTACCGTGGTGCAATTACCACAATTGCGCCAAACAATGAAGCGACTATTCAAACCGCTTTATGGACTGGCCCGAAAAACCAGCACGAAATGGCTGAAGTTGCAGAACACCTTGATTTAACTGTAGATTACGGTTGGGCATGGTTCATTGCGAAACCATTATTCTAGTTATTAACAACGATTCAAAAAGTGGTGTCTAACTGGGGTATCGCGATTATTTTAGTGACCATCGTGGTAAAAAGTTTACTTTATCCACTTACTAAAGCGCAATACACCTCAATGGCAAAAATGCGTATGTTGCAGCCGAAAATCCAAGAAATGCGTGAGCGTTTTGGTGATGACCGTCAACGTATGAGCCAAGAGATGATGAAATTGTATAAAGAAGAGAAAGTAAACCCAATGGGTGGTTGCTTACCGATTCTGATTCAAAATGCCAATTTTCATCGCGTTATATTGGACATTCATGGAAGCTGTAGAATTACGTCATCGCACCATTCTTCGGTTGGATTCAGTGACTTATCAGCCCAAGATCCATACTTCATTTTCCCATTGTTGATGGGTGGCTCAATGTTCTTATTACAAAAATGATATACCCAACCCTGTTGCTGATCCAATGCAACAAAAAAGTGATGATGTTTATGCCGGTTATCTTTACTGCATTCTTCCTGTTCTTCCCTGCAGGCTTAGTGCTTTACTGGTTAACCTCTAACTGTATTACCTTAGTACAACAATGGTGGATTTACCGCCAATTAGAGAAAAAGGCTTACATACCCGTAAAAATAAAAACACGGTGTAATTAAACTGAGGCTGAATCTATATAATACAGATTCAGCCTTTAATTTCTAGTGTGAAATCGAATAGAAAGATCGTGCTAAATCGGTCATGAAATGATAGAATCATACGCTTTTAAAAATTAGATATTTTCTCTTACATCATTTTTAGGTTTTATATGGCGACAGAAATTAAAAAAGCCCTGAACAAGTTCAAGATAAAGGGAAAAAGCAAAGGCACAAATACCTTGCTTTGGATTATCGCAGTAGCGTTAATTATCGTTGCAGCAGTAGGCAATACTTACTTTGCCGCACAACTTTCATTAGTTGTACGTGTGCTAGCGTTAGTAGCATTAGGTGCAGGCGCTGTAGCAGCCGCTGCGCTTACCAATCAAGGTCAAACCATTCACTTTATTAAAGAGTCTCGTACCGAATTACGTAAATTATTTGGCCAACTCCGTCCAGAAAGCGACCCAAACAACCTTAATCGTCACTGCGATGTGTGTAGTGGTTTCTTTAGTGTTATGGGGTATCGACTCTATCATCGTTCGATTGGTCGCATTTTTAACCAACTTATAATAAGGCATTAAAAATGAGCGAGATTAGAAACAATAACTTCTGGCGAACCGGCAAAAAAACGTTGGTATGTATTACAAGCCTTTTCTGGTTTTTGAAAACCGTGTGGCGAGTGACTTTACGTGAATATATCAAACTTCACAAAATGGAAGATTCTTTCGCGTGAGTATTGTGCCAACCGAAGAAATCGTTGAAAAACAATAGGTGGTAAACGCCGTAAAACTGAACGTAAATTCTTCCCGGGTTATGTATTAGTTGAAATGGAAAATGAACGACTACACTTGGCAACTTGCTGCGCAGTGTACCTCGTGTAATAAGGCTTTATCGGTGGAACTGCGAGATAAACCCGCACGCAATTTCTAAAAAGAAGCTGACTTAATCCTTAACCGTGTTCAAGAAACAGCTGAAAAACCACGTCACCGTAATGAATATCATCCTGGTGAGAAAATGTACGAGTTACTGAAGGTCCATTCGCTGACTTTACCGGTACGGTGGAAGAAGTGGATTACGAAAAAGGCCGCGTTAAAGTGTCTGTATCTATCTTCGGTCGTGCAACGCCAGTTGAACTTGAATTCAACCAAGTTGAGAAACAATAATCTTCAAGATAACTCTAAAAACGGGAACTTCTGGTTCCGTATTATTCAGCACATCAGCTTCATTACAATAAAAAGGCGTGATATTTGATCACGCCTTTCTATTCTACTCTGATTAGTCTTGCGGTAATAATCGCTCTAAGCGCCATAAATCCGCAAAATCCGCTCTTGCCTTAATTAAGTGCGCTTTTTGCACCATCTACTAAAATTTCGACTGCTTGTGGACGAGAATTATAGGTTGATGACATCGCAGCCCCATAAGCTCCTGCAGAACGCATGGCTATGTAATCGCATTCTGCGACAGATAAGGTTCTCGCTTTCCTAAGAGTCAGAGGTTTCTCAGATAGGCCCAACAACATCATAAACGGAAGCTTCGCGATTAAGTGATTGCTCAACCTCAGTAATTTCCATATAAGCTTCATATAAAGGCTGGACGAATCATATCGTTCATTCCAGTATCTACAATCGCAAAATTACGATCTTCGTTTGATTTCAGATATTCTACTTTTTGTGACCAAAATCCCTGCATTCGCACTAATCGCACGCCCTGGTTCGAGAATGATTTCTAAATTTGGATAAGCTTTAAGTTTTTCCAACAATGCCTTCGCATATTCGGTAGGATGCGGAGGCTGCTGCACTATGATATGGCACACCCTAAACCACCGCCTAAATCCAAGTGGTGCAATTCAATCCCGTCTTCTTTGAGTTGCTCCATTAAAACAATTCAAACGATCGGTCGCATCTAAAAACAGTTGAAGCTCGAGTTAGTGTGAACCGATATGACAATCCATACCGGTAATTTTTCACATTCGGTAAGCTTTTTGCTAAACGATACACTTCTCGTGCTTGTTGCACACTAACACCGAATTTGTTTTTCTTTTAAGCCAGTAGAAATATATGGGTGCGTTTTGCATCCACGTCTGGATTCACACGTAGAGAATTGGCGCAACTTTACCCAGTTTTCCCGCCACTTCATTGATGCGATGCAGTTCAGGATTGATTCCACATTAAAACAACGCACACCGACCTCTAAAGCGCGTGCAATTTCGCTATGTGATTTTACCACCCCGAGAATACCACTTTGGAGCATCACTGCACCTGCGGCTAATACACGCTCTAATTCGCCTTGGAAACAATATCAAAGCCTGAACCAAGCTTTGCCAGAGCATTAAGTAACGCAATATTAGAATTAGATTTTTACGGCAAAAGCAAATTAAATGCGGGTGCTCGCCAAATGCGTTATCAAAGGCATACCAATGGCGTTCTAGCGTAGCACGGGAATAAATGTAAAACAGGAGTACCATGCGCTTTAATAATGTCTGCAATGGCCACCTCTTCGGCAAAAAGCTGTTGGTTTTTATATTCAAAATGGTTCATTGGGTTTCCGTTGTTGTGTGGGAAAGCGGTCAAATTTTTACAAAAGTTTTGCGAAATCCGACCGCTTGTAATGATAAATTTTTATGCTGTTTGTGCAGGCTGTTCAGCCGTTTTTCAGGAGAAAATAAAGCGGGCCTTTTTACGCCGCAAGCGGTTAAACCAAATCCTGCAAACAGTGCCACAATAATCAATTTTTCATGATGTTTCCTTTTCTGTATCAGAAGTCAAATTCTAAATCAAATTGATTCAATCAAAAAAGCAAAAAGCCCTGCAAACAAAAATTTTGCAAGGCTTTTATATTTTTCAGACCGCTTGTAGATTACAAACTTAAAGTTAAACAAATAATTGCTAAGGTAAAAAAATAGCAGATAATCCGTAGAATACTAAGTTACCGGCTGAGAATGCACTTTTTAAATCGTGTAATCCGTGGTGGATACGGTGCATACCTGCCCACATTGGGAAAATAGTAAACACTAAATTGCTAATTTACCAATACCTGTATGCGCAAAAGCAATGATATTGTCTGGTGTGACCAAACCAAGCGGAAGCAAAATGCCCTAATACTAAAAATCAAGATTGGGAAAAAATAGCGCGCTAACCATGCCGCCAGCACTAAATAATAACCAAACAGGGTGGCTCATTAGAACGTTTGGTATCGAATACTTTATTACTCATATCTCCCATAAATATAAGCTAATACTAAGACAACAGGTATATAACCCCAGTAATGCCCCCAGAACACTTTTTTCACTAAGTTAATTGGTAAAAATTGTCCTTTAACCATAATTGGCATTGCTTGTGGTGTCATTTCAAACAAGGTTGCAGCATGATAAAGAATTGCTGCTAATGAAATGAGATTGAAGACAATCACAATTGGATTTTGTACGAAGCTGACAAAATCTGTTGCAAAAGTGCCTCTGCCTAAAGTAATCACACCATAAAATAAGACTAGGCTAAACCAAACCGTTGGGATTGAGGTTGCTTCACGCACCATATACATTTTGTAAAATGGTAGTTTTTGCCACCAATTTGCTTTCATTTTACGCACATAGACTTTGCGTTTTGTTGTTGCTGTCATATTTCCCCCTAGCCTTTTGGTTTGATCATTGAAATTACATAATCTTTTGCACTTTCCAATTTACCTTGGTTAATTGCAGATGCCGGCCCTACATGTTTCGGACACACTTCTGAACAATAACCCACGAAAGTACAGCTCAAAACACCGTTTTTACTGCTTAACAGTTTCATACGCTCTGCACGACCATTATCACGGTTATCTAAGTTATAACGATGAGCAAGTGTTAATACTGCAGGGCCTAAGAATTCAGGATTTAAACCAAATTGCGGACAAGCAGCGTAACATAAACCACAGTTGATACTCATTGAGAATTGACGATATCTCTCAAGCTGTGCAGGGGTTTTGTTTGGTACGGCTTTTTCTTCAATTCTGCATCCGGTGCCGGATTTCCTGAAAGCGCTGGTGCTTTATTATCAATGATGTAAGGTTTAATCGCTTCAAGGCTGTCTAAGAGTGGCTCGAAATCCACAACTCAAAATCGCGCTTTCGATTGGGAAGTTTTGCTAGTGGCTCAATACGCATATGTCCGCTGTAATCACGTAAGAACGTTTTAAGCTAGTTTTTGGTTTTGCCATTTACCATCATCCCACATGAACCACAAATTGCCATACGGCAAGACCAGCGATGAAAGCTCAGGTTGTAACTCATCTTTAATATAACCAGATGCATCTAATAATGAAGTTTGGCTATCATAAGGGACTTGGTATTTGTCTAAATGCGGTTCGCTATCCACTTCAGGGTTGTAGCGTAACACTTCGACAGTCATTGTATTTACATTTGCCATTTTTGTTACCCTCCATTATTTCGCAGCCTGAGCCGCTTTTTCGCTTTTTCTTGTGCTTCAGCTTCTGCACCGTAAACACGTTTTGCTGGTTGTGATTTCGTGATTTTTACATCGCTATATTTAATTGTTGGTTTACCTTCTGCATTATAGAAAGCTAATGAGTGTTTTTAAATAATTCACATCATCACGCTCTGTCGCATCTAAACGTTGGTGCGCACCACGAGATTCTTTACGTTCAACAGCAGAACATGCAATAGATTGCGCAACATCTAAGATGAAACCTAATTCAATTTTATAGAGTAAATCCGTGTTAAATACACTTGATTTATCTTTCACGCTCACACGTTTATAACGTTCTTTAAGCTCTTCAATTTTGTTAACGGTTTGCTTCCATACTTTCTTGTGTACGATAAATACCGCAACCTTCTTCCATTGAGTCACCTCATTTCATTACGAATTTGTGACCAAGATTCATTACCCTCTTGGTTAGCTAATGCATGTAAACGCGCCACGATATCTTGTGCTTGCGCATCAAGGTGTGCTTGGTTTGCAGGTTTTGCTTCTGAAGCACGACGAGCAGCATTTTCGCAGCCACTTTACCGAATACTACAAGCTCCTGCTAATGAGTTAGAACCTAAACGGTTTGCACCGTGTAAACCAGAAGATGCACACTGCACCTACTGCAAATAAACCTTTAATTGAGGTTTCTGCATTAATGTCCACATCAATACCGCCCATGGTGTAGTGAACAACTGGACGAACCGGAATCGGTTGATGAACTGGAGTCAACCCCTTCATATGCACGTGCTAACTCACAAATAAACGGTAAACGTTCTGTTAAGTGTTTTTCCCCTAAATGACGTAAATCTAGGTGCACGACATCCACGCCTTTAGCAGTTTTTAATGTGTTGCCTTTACGCCACTCTTGCCAGAATGCTTGAGAAACTTTATCACGTGGGCCTAATTCCATGTATTTATTTTCTGGTTTGCCTACTGGGGTTTCAGGACCTGAGACCATAATCTTGTAAGTAACGATAGCCATCTTTATTGACTAAGATACCACCTTCACGACGCAACCTTCGGTCATCAAAAATACCAGTGTTTGGTAAACCTGTTGGGCGACATGAACGAACTCCATATCACGTAATGCAACACACCATGACGATATGCCATAGATAAACCATCGCTGTTACGATACCGCCATTAGTATTGGAAACGATAAGTACGGCAACCACCACCGGTTTGCAATAACAACTGCATTTGCATTGATTTGAACTAATGTCCCTTCCATCATATTCATTGCAACACAACCGCGCGCTTCGCCGTTGTCTGTTAGAATATCAAGTACGAAATGCTCGTCAAAACGGACGATATTAGGATATTTAATTGAAGTTTGGAAAAGTGTATAAGATGTGGAAGCCTGTTTTTATCTGCTGCGAGACCAAGTACGCTCAATTTTCATCCCACCGAAACGGCGAACGTTAACTCGCCCATCTTCTTTACGGCTCCAAGGGCAAACCCCCAACGCTCCAGTGGGTCATTTCCACTGGGGAATGCTCAACGAAATATTCTACGACATCTTGTTCACATAACCAGTCGCCACCGCCAACAGTATCGTTAAAGTGGTTATCAAAAGAGTCGGTGTCTTTAATGACCGCTGCTGAGCCCCCTTCTGCCGCCACTGTATGGCTGCGCATTGGGTAAACTTTTGAAATTAACGCAATTTTAAGATTCGGATTTGCTTCCGCTGCTGCAATCGCAGCACGTAAACCGCCACCACCGGCGCCGATAATTGCCACATCAAAATTAACACTTTGCATATACATCTCATTGAACTTCATGTTTAAGAATTAGTTCTATTCTGCCACTAAAATGGGCTTTCGCGCCCCATTTATTACATAAAAAAGAGGTGTTTTTTCTGATCTACCTCAAAATTGACTTTTCAAGTGATTAAGAATCGCTCTCAATAAATCACGCATGACTGTTTCAGACGTAATTCACAATAACGTTTTTCTTAACATTCTTGTTACTATATCTTTATTTTTCAAAAAGAAAATGTGATCCTTTCACACTTATTAAATTTGTTCAATTTTTCGAATTAAATCTAACACTTCAGGCAGTGTGAGTTACTCCTTCTCTATCTAAAAATGGCCGCCTTTAGGCAAACACAAATAAACTTGCTTGTAAATTTTCTGCTAAACGCTGGCTAAATCTCTGCAGGCACAACACTATCATTTCTCGCAGCAATGACATGGCACTGACTTGGCACGCAAGCGGTCAGATTTTGGATTTGCAAACGAGATCTAATTCTGGGCAAATGTGGTAATCACCTAAAGCCCGAAACTAAAATCAATGCCTTAATCGGCTTCTGCGCTGTTGCGAGAAAAATTTAAGCTCGCAATACAGCCTAAACTATGCCCGATAAGAATCGTTTCAGGCGTGAGAACAATTTCTTTCTGATGATGTGCTAACCACGCTTCCAGGCGTTGGATGTTCGCTATCTGGCATATTTAATCGCTCGCAAGGAATGCCGAATTTAGCCAGTTCTTCCTCTAACCAAGGGAACCAATGCTTATTCCGTTTGCGGTATAACCGTGCGTAATGAAAACTTGGGTCATAATTACCTCCATATTTAAATTAAAAACAACTGCGCATCTCTTTCTCAGCCAACTATGATGCCTTGCACAGTCTTAAATCAGTAAAAATTCTCGCAAAAATTCGACCGCTTTCCCATATGAGATATTGGTTATTAGGTCGCCTTTCAGCTAAACTAGCACAACCGAACTGTCGGTTTTTCTAATTCTAATAAAGGAACTTTGAATATTTATTAGCAACATTATTTACCCTTTCAGCAGTCTCTGTGGCAGTTGCCAAAGAGTGAATTTTTAAAATTTTTAGGGACATCAGATGTTCACGGTCGTATCGTACCATGGTCTTATGGTGCAGACGTGGAAGACAAATCTGGCTCTTATGCGCAAATTGCAACTTACGTGAAAGAAGCTCGTAAAGCTCATCCTGATCTTATCTTGGTTGATATCGGTGATACGATTCAAGATAACCAAGTTGAAGTATTCGCTAAAACTGAAAAATACTACAAAGACAACCCTGTGCTCGAAAGTACTAAATGCTATGGGCTATGACATTTTCATTTTTAGGTAACCACGAATTCAACTTCGGCATGACCGCATTAGATGAAATTTTAAAAGACATTAAAGCAAAAAATCTTAACCGCAAACTTCTACTACAAAGACAGTGGTAAACGCTATGTTGAGCCAACCACCATTATTGAAAAAGATGGCGTGAAATTAGGGATTATCGGTTTAAGTACGCCAATGTCAGCAAAAATTTAAAGAAGATACCGGCAACTTAAAAAGACATGAAATTCAGCTACACCAACTGAAGAAACCAAAGAGCAAATCAAAGCATTAAAAGAAAAGGGTGTAAATGCGATCGTCGTATTAGCTCAGCATGGGTATCGAAAATGAAAAATAACATTCCAGATACTGGTGTGGCAGACTTAATTAACAATGTCGATGGTATTGATGTGATTATTGCAGGCCACATGCACAAAAAACGTCTCTTCTAGAAACGATTAAAGAAACAGTAATCACTGAACCACACCGCTACGGTACCGTGGTTTTCTGAAGTAGATTTAAGCTTTGATGTAGATAAAGACGGCAAAGTAAAATTAGTTTCTAAACAAGCGAAAACCGTGCCTGTAAAAGATTACGAAGCGGATGCACAAATCGTTGAAATCTACAAAACCATACCATGAAGAATTACGCCGTCTAAACAACGTGAAAATCGGTGAAACGGCAATTGATATGGTGCCACAAGAGAGAAAAACACGGTGTTTCAATTGCGTTCTCACAAGATACGGGTTTATCTTCATTCATTACCGATGTTGAGCGCCACTACAGCAATGCCGATGTTGTTTCTTTCTCATTCGACCATGAAAAAGCGCGTATGGATAAAGGCGATATCAAGAAAAAAGACATCATCTTTAACTACCGCTATGCAGGGTGGCGATGTGACCGTATATGAAGTGACTGGTAAACAACTTAAAAGAGTACATGAACTGGTCAGCAGATTACTTCGATACCATTCAACCAGGCGATACTGAATATCGCTATAACGCAGAACGTAAAAATCTAAATATGTTACCTTCGATATTTTCGGTGGCGTACAATATCAAATTGATTTACGTAAACCAAGCGGCGAAAAAATTGTTGATCTGAAATTAGCAGATGGCACACCTGTGACTGACGATATGAAAATCAAACTAGGTATGAACTCTTACCGCTTCGGTCAATTAACCAAAAAGGTGGTATTTGGGAAGGTCAACAAATTCCTGTACTTTGGGAATCTAAAGTGGCAATGGGCCGTGAAAAAGGCACTATCCAAAACATGATGATCGACTACATCACTAACGTGAAAAAAGGCAAAATCGAAGGCGTGTCTCATAACCGCTGGAAATTAGTTGGTTTAGAGTAAAACAAGGCAAAATATGACGGATTACGCGATTGGCAAATTGCTCGATAACGACCAAAAAGGTTACCTTGCCGTAGATAAGCTCCTCGAGCCGAGGGGCTAAAAACGCGATCCGAATCTAGACTACACCTGTACAGTTTGCGATGAAGAAGGCGAGATTGTGGCAACCGGTAGCTGTTTTTGCCAATAGCTTGCGCTGTTTAGCTGTCTCCCAACAACATCAAGGTGAAGGGCTAATGAACATTGTCGTCACACATCTGATTGACGAACAGTTCGCACGTGGCAATCCGCATATTTTTTCTTTATACCAAATGCAATACGGCAAAATTTTTGAAAGCCTAAGTTTTCATGAAATCGCCCGTATTCCAAATCAAATTGTCTTTATGGAAAACAAGCGGTCAGGGTTTTTGCAGATTATTTGCAAAAATCTACGCTTGCAGCCCGACTAACGCAACCTAACCAGCGCATTGCAGCCATTGTAATGAACGCCAACCCATTCACCCTAGCCACCAATTTTTGGTTGAATCAAGCCTCTCTAGAAAAATGATTGGGTGCATCTTTTTATTGTTAGTGAAGATCAAAGCCTTGTCCCATTTTCAGTCCGAAAATGCTTTGTACAACAAGGTGTTTCACATTTAGCAAACGTAATTTGCCATGACAGCGGCGATTACATTATTAGCAGCGCAACTTTTCCAAGTTATTTCCAAGAAAATGAAAATGCCGTCATTGAAAGCAATGCCTTGCTTGATCTAGAAATTTTCAGCCAAATCGCAAAAACGCTCTGTATTCAACGCCGTTATGTAGGGCGAAGAACCTTTAGCTGAGTGACTCATCTCTATAACCAAATCATGCAGCAAAAACTACCTGAACATGGCATTGAATGCGTAGTCATTCCCCGCCAAAGTAGCGGTAACCAAATCATTAGCGCCTCCAAAGTGCGCCAATGCATTAAAACAGGCGATTTTGCTCAAGTGCAAAAAATGGTGCCCGCTAGCACTTATGATTATTTCATGAGTGATGCCGCTCAACCTGTCATTTCCCGTATCCAGCAAACGGAACAAGTAGAACATTATTAGCATCTACGAAATCAAATAAAAGGGATGATTAACTCATCACCCTTAACTTTTGCCATTTTAACTCTTAAGCATTTGGATAACGTGATTTGCTTCTTCAGGATCAGGTTCTCCAGTAATGCGGTTTACGTACATCGCGACGAATAACCTCAATTGTCCAGAACCAGAAAAATATGACCGACTAATTGCGAAATGTGCTCATATAATGGCCATTCTGCGACTGGTGGTGTTAAACCAAGCGCTGGGAAAGTAATGTAGTGTACGCAGATGTTTGCGATGATACCCGCGCCGATACCTTGCCAGAATTTAATTTTCGGGAAGATTTCAGCCACGATGCAACAACCGATCGCAAAAACTAATGAGGAAAAATCATGTGCATTACACCAATCCAGTTAAATGCATGATCAGCAAAAGTGAATGCTGCTTCAATTGGATCGATACCTAGATAATCACGAAAGAAAACATGTGGCGGGTTTTAAGAATGCGCGCGAACAAACTTCTAATGCTTGTGATGGGTCTTTACATGCCGCGGTAAATAAATCAAGTGGGCTACGTGGTGGGAATGGGTGTTCAGCACCCCATTTTACGAATGCAGAGATAATCCTGCCACAATACCAACAAATACCGCTATACCATAGCGACGTTTAGATACTTCTGTAAATAATGCCATAATTACATCCTCTTTTTATCAATTGAAGTATTTTTGAAACAGCGTTACGAACCGTTTTTCAATTTCAATTTTACGGAGGTTTTATTCCTTAATCAAACTTGAATTTGCACAAAAAGACAATCTTTACATTAGCTGGACAACAACTCATTAGCCTTTATCACAAGCCAGCAACATTCGCGCGTGATTAAGCGCTAATTTCTCAATGCAAACGTTTGCGTTATCCATTATAATAGCCAAGATTATCATCTCAAACACAACTCAAAGGTACCCGTATGTTTCAAACTTTTCGTGGCTCACCCGCCCTTTCTGAATTCCGTATTCAAGGGTTTAATGCAAAAATTCCAACAAAATCAATTACCGGTAAAATCGGTTTATGCGGAATATTTGCATTTTGTGGAATAAATCGACCGCTTGTTAGCGAGCAGGAAGCTAAATTAAAAGCATTGTTACATTATGGCCCAACCTTGGCAGAACACGATGCCAAAGGCGAAACTTTTATCGTGATTCCACGCGTTGGCACGATTTCTTCTTGGTCTTCTAAAGCGACGGATATTGCGCATAACTGCGGTTTAAATGAAGTGGAGCGTATTGAGCGTGGTTTGGCGTATTATTTTGAGTTAAGTCAACCGCTTGATGAAAAAACAACAGAAAAATTGACCGCACTTTTACACGACCGAATGATGGAAACCGTGGTGCGCAATCCGCAAGATGCGGAGATTTTATTCCGTCATCAAGATCCGAAAACCGTTTAAAACAGTGGATATTTTAAAGGGCGGACGTGAAGCCTTAGTGACAGCCAACGTAGAATTAGGCTTGGCATTGGCAGAAGATGAAATTGATTATTTGGTGGAAAACTTCACCCAATTAGGGCGCAATCCGCACGATATTGAACTTTATATGTTCGCGCAAGCCAACTCTGAGCACTGCCGCCATAAAAATCTTTAATGCGGATTGGATTATCGACGGCAAAAAACAGGATAAATCCCTGTTTAAGATGATTAAAAATACCTTTGAGAAAACCCCTGATTTCGTGCTTTCAGCCTATAAAGATAATGCTGCGGTAATGGAAGGCTCAAAAGTTGGCCGTTTCTTTGCGGATCAAGACGGGACAATATCGTTACCACAATGAAGATGCACATATCTTAATGAAAGTGAAACCCACAACCACCCAACCGCAATTTCGCCATTCCCAGGAGCGGCAACAGGTTCGGGCGGTGAGATTCGTGATGAAGGTGCAACGGGTCGTGGTGCCAAAACCCTAAAAGCAGGTTTAACCGGTTTCTCGGTATCAAATCTTTGTCATTCCAAACTTTGAACAACCTTGGGAAAATCCGCTCTCCAAACCAAACCGTATTGCTTCAGCCTTAGATATTATGATTGAAGGCCCATTAGGGTGGTGCAGCATTTAACAAATGAGTTTGGTCGTCCTGCATTATTGGGGTATTTCCGTACCTATGAAGAGAAAGTTAAGTAGCTTCAACGGTGAAGAAGTGCGTGGTTATCACTAAACCGATTATGTTAGCGGGTGGTATCGGTAATATTCGTGGCGAACACGTTCAAAAAGGCTGAAATTCCAGTCGGGGCGAAAATTGATCGTGATTAGGCGGTCCAGCCATGAACATCAGTTTAGGCGGTGGCGCAGCGTCCTCGATGGACAGCGGTAAATCAAAAGAAGACTTTAGATTTTGCCTCTGTTCAACGTGAAAACCCAGAAATGGAACGTCGCTGCCAAGAGGTGATTGACCGCTGTTGGCAATTAGGTGAAAAACCCATTCTCTTTATTCACGATGTGGGCGCGGGTGGTTTATCCAATGCGATGCCTGAATTAGTGCACGATGGCGAACGTGGCGGTAAAGTTTTGATTTGCGTTCCATCCTTTGCGATGAAAAGGCATGTCGCCATTAGAAATTTGGTGTAACGAATCGCAAGAACGTTATGTCTTAGCGGTTGCGCCAGAAAAAACTCGAATCATTTACCGCACTTTGTGAACGTGAGCGTGCGCCGTTTGCGGTCATCGGTGAAGCAACAGAAGAAAACATTTAACCTTGCACGATAGCCATTTCGACAATAATCCCAATTGATTTGCCAATGAATGTGTTATTAGGCAAAACGCCCGAAAAATGACGCGTGAGGTTTCGTCAAAAACTGTCGAAAATCGACCGCTTGCAACGGAAAAATATTCAATTAAAAGACGCCTTCCATCGCGTATTACGCTCACCGGTGGTGGCAGAAAAACCTTCTTAATCACCATTGGCGACCGTTCGGTAACCGGTATGGTAGCGCGCGATCAAATGGTCGGCCCATGGCAAATTCCGGTGTCTGATGTGGCCGTCACAACCGCATCATTAGACAGCTATCACGGCGAAGCCATGGCAATGGGAGAGCGTGCACCAGTAGCATTTATTAGACTTTTGGGGCATCTGCACGTTTAGCGGTGGCTGAATCTATCACTAACATTGCGGGCACCAACATTGGCGATATTAAACGCATCAAACTTTCTGCAAACTGGATGTCTGCAGCGGGTCATGGTGAGTGAAGATGCCGGCTTATATGAAGCTGTTAAAAGCAGTCGGCGAAGAGCTTTGTCCTGCATTAGGCATTACTATTCCAGTAGGGTAAAGACTCTATGTCGATGAAAACCACTTGGGAAGAAACGGTGAGAAAAAAATCCGTTACCGCTCCGCTTTCTTTAGTGATTTCATCTTTTGCGCGTGGAAGATGTCCGCAAAACCGTGACACCTCAATTGCGTACAGACAAAGGTGCAAGCCGTTTATTATTGATTGATTTAGGGCGAAAGAAAAAATCGGCTTAGGGCGCGACCGCACTTGCGCAAGTGTATAAACAATTGGGTGATAAACCGGCTGATGTGGTGAATGTCGCCAAAGCTGAAAACACTTCTTTGATGCAATGCAAGCATTGGTGGCAGAGCGTAAATTATTGGCTTACCACGACCGTTCCGACGGTGGTTTAATTACCACCGCTTGTAGAAATGGCATTTGCGGGTAACTGTGGCGTGGATGTGGGATATTTCTGCGTAGGGCGACAATGACTTTAGCCGTGTTATTCAATGAAGAATTAGGTGCAGTGATCCAAGTATCAGAAAGTGAATTAAGTGCGGTGCGTGAGGTATTAAAAGCCCATGACTTGCTTGGTTTAACTTATGAACTTGGTTCGGTAAGCTTAGAAGATCGTTTTTGAAATTACGCGTGGCAGCAAAAAACTATTAAAGCGAAAAACGCTCTGAATTACGCGGTATTTGGGCAGAACTCACTCACCAATGCAACGCTTACGCGACAACCCAGAATGTGCCGACCAAGAATTTGAAGCGAAAAAGCCACGGACAACAAAGGCTTATCCGCTCACTTAACCTATGATGTGAAATGAAGATATTGCCGCACCTTACATCAGCAAGGGCGTGAAACCAAAAGTGGCTGTATTGCGTGAACAAGGCGTAAACAGCCACGTTGAAATGGCAGCCGCTTTTGATCGAGCTGGCTTTGCCGCGATTGATGTTCACATGAGCGATTTAATGGCGGGTCGTTACAACCCTAAACGACTTCAACGCGATGGTGGCTTGTGGTGGCTTCTCTTACGGTGACGTATTAGGTGCTGGCGGCGGTTGGGCAAAATCTATTTTATTCAACCCACAATTACGCGATCAATTCAGCCAATTCTTCGCTAATGAAAACACCCTTTCATTAGGGGTATGTAACGAGTTGTCAATTTATCTCCACCCTTGCGGAAATCATTCCAGGTGCAGAAAACTGGCCTCGTTTTGTGCGTAATAAATCAGAGCGTTTTTGAAGCGCGTGCTGCGATGGTGAAAAATCAACGACACCAACTCATTATGGTTTAAAGGCATGGCGGGTTCACATATGCCGATTGCGGTTTCTCATGGTGAGGGGCGTGCAGAATTCAAAACACCTGAGAATTTGACCGCACTTCAAGCGCAAAAACTTAGATTGTGGCGCAATATATCGACAGCCATTTAAACGTGACTGAAACTTATCCAGCTAACCCGAATGGTTCGGCATTGGGATTACCGCATTTCTAACGTCGATGGTCGTATCGCCGCGATGATGCCACACCCAGAGCGTGTATTCCGTGCCGTGAGCAACTCATGGTATCCAGAAGATTGGTCTGAAGATGGTGCTGGATGAGAATTTTTAGAAACGCGAGTGAATTTTAAATAATGTAGAGATTGCTCACGAAAATTAATTAAAAATAAGAGATACTGCTAAATTGGTATCTCTTTTTATTGCATAACCTGAGTAATAAAAATGCCAACAATATTAGAGTAATATTGTTAATGATTTCTCTAGATACTTTTATATAAAAATTCTTGGGCTTATGCCCGTAATATTAATTGAACTGTATGAGGAGTTCTACATGAGTGCATTAGTTACATTGCTAGCTAATATTGTTGCGCCATTGCAACGTCAATTTATTAACTTTATCCGTATTGCGATTTGTGTTGTGATGGTTTTGGATTGAGGTTTTTAAAAGTTTGCCAATATGAGGGCAGATGGTATTGCACACTTTGTGTCAAATAGTCCTTTCTTAAGCTTCCTTTACAAAAACAGGTGCAAATGAAGTGACAAATGATAAGGGTGTTTTAGTGAAAGAATATACCTTATAAAAACCCTGAAGGCAAAATGGTCGCAAAAATATGAGATGGCATAAAGCCAATGGCACCTACACAGCTTCTTATATTATCAGGTCAATCATTGATGACAATTGGTATTTTAGTATTAGCGAGGATTTGGTCTCAACACTCAGGTTTTATTTGAGCTTTGCTCACCTTTGGCATGTCGATAGTCACGCTGTCGTTCCTGATATTTACGCCAGAAACCTGGGTGCCGAAATTTAGGGTGGGGACTTCCCAACACCTAGTGATAGCTTCCATATCTCTCCAGGTGCTGGCCGACTCGTGATTAAAGATATTATTATGATGGCAGGCGGCTTAGTTGCAGCAGCAGAGATGTGCAAAACGCTATTTAGATAATAGAAACAATTTGTAATTGGTTTTGTTTAAAAGAGCTTGCTGGGATAATGGCAGGCCTTTTTGCTATTAGGATACTAAAGACTCTAACGAATAATTTGCATTGAAGTGGTTAATAAAAGGCATTCATATAAATAAATGCCTTTTTGTGAGATTATAGTTTAATGTTCGTAGTTGCTAACTTAGCTTGATAATCATCTTCTAGTTTCTTTAATTTTATCAAAAATATCTTTTAGCTGTCAAAGTTGAATTCATCTTTATGCTAGAGAGATATATTTTTGCGAAGTTATATTTCTTATATTCTTCATTTTTAGCTAGAATATACTCATGATTATCATCTTTCGCTTGAATTTTATTTCCTTGGTATGAAATAAGTCTTTCTGTGTATATATGGTTATTGATATTTTTATGTTCTTTATTATGTTTAACTCTTAGTAATAGAATATAGATATTATCAGTAATGTTTATATATTGCTCACATCTTTTATCTTGCTAAGAAGATGTTTACAATCTTCAAACCACCATCATAATCTAAAATAAATATAACTGGTTTTTGCGAGGTCTGTTTTATCATTCCATAGCATCAGACCCATTTGTTTTTCTGTTTTCAATATTACATAAAAACGAGTTTGACAGCTTGCTCCACCATAAATACCAATTTTTGAGTTCTATTTAATTTTTGAAAGTGTAAATTCACATTAAGTTCTAGGCTAGATAAGGCAGTCTTAAAAATAAATTGGATCTGTAGAACCCTTCTGGAATTATAGTTGTTCTTTCATTTGATATGAAATATTTAAAAATAATACACTTCTAAGAAGCATTGTTTGATGATCAGAATAATAGTTATGTTCGATTTACTATCTCTATTCCAGTTATCACTTATTATTTTAGTAACTCTTTCACTATTCTTCTTCCTTAAATCAGCTCTTTTGGCTATTTAGGGGGATCATTGGGGATTATGGTATTTTTACATATATGCAATGGCTTATTCTTCCTATTAGTTGATTTATAGTTCCATTTGAAAGTAGCCCTGAGACATCTCGTATAGTATATTGTCCGTAGATAATAATGAATAAGTCATTGCTCTATTAATCTTTCTATGAGAGAGACAACATTTCTTTTATTAACTACAATACCCGTAACTATTTGTCTATTGGTATTTCTTATGTATCTAGTTTTTAATGGATTTAATTCAAAAACCAGATATAACTTTTTGTTATTTTTGTTACCTGCAATCCATATATTTTCTTCTTTTTCCCAGTATATCAGTTCATTTGGTAATTCTTGGTTTGATGACAAAGTTATATCATCGGCGTATCTTGAATAAGAGAATCTATATTCTTTAGCTAATTTTAATAATCTTATGTCTAAAAATATTTCCTATTAAAGAAGCAAGTATAGGAGATGTTGGAGCACCTTGAGGCAAATATCCATTATATGTTGCTAATTTAGCTATAATTTTGCCCAATTTTTCATTTAATAGAAAATTGGCATCTGATATTAAGAAGCCTTTAATCCTTCCATAGTGAATGGATGATTCTTAATATCAATGTTAAGAACGAACCTTTTGTGCCCATGGAGATTTGCATTTGATACGATAGATTTGTCTTTCTCAAAGGCATGATTGCAGCGTAAATAATTAGGGATTACTTAGTTTAATATCATCTATACAATTTAAAAGAATAGTTGCAACTTCCCTTTTGTATATATTTTTAAAGGATCATGAGAATGGATAATTCTACTCCACCAGATGGGAATTTCAAATTTAGTGTATTTATCTTCGTCTCTAAGACAATACACAATATAAGAAAATTTACTTGGTGATATTTTTAGCTGGAATTCAGAAATTGAGATCAGCAATGAAGTACAACTTCTTAATCTATCAATGGTTGTTTTTATTCATTAAAGGAACCTAGGAGGGAGCAGGTATAAATACTCATTGTCAAGTTTAATCAACTAAACTTCTTGAGTACTTATAATATTATCAGCATCAATTCCTGACATTATTTAAAAACCACTCCTGAAACAAAAAGTGAAAAATCTAGTTTATACCTGCATGTTTATTCTATAGTTACCACTATAATTGTTCAACAAATTTTTACATAAAATTGAAATTATAAAAAGCGGTCAAAAATCATAACAAATTTTGACTGCTTTTATACTTGACTTACGTATTATTTTTTGTTTTTCAAAACTCAACGCCAGTATCTGGGAAGTCAGTGAATACACCAGTTGCACCAGATTTATTCAATAACGCATCGTACATTTGATTTTACGTCAGTGAAAAATTCAGGTAACACATCTTTACGCACGGTATATGGGTGTAATTCCACTTGTATTGTGCGAATTCTTTCACTACTCAATAACAAGCGAGTAAGATTTTTAAAAACATTTTGCAAAGATTGCTTTTAGCGCTTCTAGTAGAATGCAATAATTAGCCTCTACAGTAGAATTAAATAACCCTAAAAACGCCCTACAAAAACCCGTCACACTCAGTAACGGGGTCTCTCTATTCAATCCGGCGATGCCCTACTCTCACATGGGAAAGCCCCACACTACCATCGGCATTACAGCATTTTACTTCTGAGTTCGGTATGGAGTCAGGTAGAACTACTGCACTATGGTCGCCGGAATATCCGGTCATGATTCATCTCATTATCTTATCTATTCTTCTTCTCAAAATCAAAAACAAGCCTCAAAACCTTTCATTCTTGCCCAAAAACACTTGAGCGTTGTATAGTTAAGCCTCTCAGGGCAATTAGTATCTGTTAGCTCAACGGCTCACACCGCTTACACACCAGACCTATCTACGTCGTAGTCTCCAACAACCCTTACAGTCTTATAGACTGGGAGAACTCATCTCAAGGCAAGTTTCGTGCTTAGATGCTTTCAGCACTTATCTCTTCCGCATGTAGCTACCCAGCAATGCTTCTGGCGAAACAACTGGAACACCAGGGATGCGTCCACTCCGGTCCTCTCGTACTAGGGAGCAGCCCTTTCAATTCTCCAACGCCCACGGCAGATAGGGGACCGAACTGTCTACGACGTTCTAAACCCAGCTCGCGTACCACTTTAAATGGCGAACAGCCATACCCTTGGGACCTACTTCAGCCCCAGGATGTGATGAGCCGACATCGAGGTGCCAAACACCGCCGTCGATATGAACTCTTGGGCGGTATCAGCCTGTTATCCCCGGAGTACCTTTTATCCGTTGAGCGATGGCCCTTCCATTCAGAACCACCGGATCACTATGACCTACTTTCGTACCTGCTCGACTTGTCTGTCTCGCAGTTAAGCTTGCTTATACCATTGCACTAACCTCACGATGTCCGACCGTGATTAGCAAACCTTCGTGCTCCTCCGTTACTCTTTGGGAGGAGACCGCCCCAGTCAAACTACCCACCAGACACTGTCCGAGAGCGTGTTTCCACTCTTCGTTAGAACATCAAACGTTAAAGGGTGGTATTTCAAGGACGCCTCCACAATCACTGGCGTGACTGCTTCAAAGGCTCCCACCTATCCTCACACATCAAAAATTCAATGTTCAGTGTCGCTATAGTAAAGGTTCACGGGGTCTTTCCTGTCTAGCCGCGGTACACCGCATCTTCACGGCGATTTCAATTTCACTGAGTCTCGGGTGGAGACAGCCTGGCCATCATTATGCCATCTCGTGCAGGTCGGAACTTACCCGGACAAGGAATTTCGCTACCTTAGGACCGTTATAGTTACGGGCCGCCGTTTACTGGGGCTTCGATCAGGAGCTTCTCTTTCGATAACACCATCAATTAACCTTCCAGCACCGCAGGCATCACACCCTATACGTCCACTTTCGTGTTTGCAGAGTGCTGTGTTTTTAATAAACAGTTGCAGCCAGCTGGTATCTTCGACCGGTTCAACCTTCAGGGTAAACCCTTACAATCTCACGCCGGCGCACCTTCTCCTGAAGTTACGGTGCTATTTTGCCTAGTTCCTCCACCCGAGTTCTCTCAAGCGCCTGAGTATTCTCTCACCTGACCACCTGTGTCGGTTTATAGTACGGTTTAGTATAATCTGAAGCTTAGTGGCTTTTCCCGGAAGCGTGGTCATCGAGTTACTTGAGTGCCGTAGCACTCGTCATCACTTCTCGGTGTTATGAGCATCCGGATTTTGCCTAAATGCTCCACCTACCGGCTTAAACAACCATCCAACAGGTTGATAACCTAACCTTCTCCCGTCCCCACATCGCACCATACCAAGTACGGGAATATTAACCCGTTTCCCCATCGACTACGCTTTTCAGCCTCGCCTTAGGGGGCCGACCACCCTGCCCCGATTAACGTTGGACAGGAACCCTTGGTCTTCCGGCGAACGAGTTTTTCACTCGTTTTATCGTTACTTTATGTCAGCATTCGCACTTCTGATACGTCCAGCAAACCTCTCGATCTCACCTTCATCCGCTTACAGAACGCTCCCCTCACCCAACAGTATTGCTACCGATGCCGCAGCTTCGGGCACTCAGTTTTAGCCCCGTTACATCTTCCGCGCAGGCCGACTCGACTAGTGAGCTATTACGCTCTTTTAAATGATGGCTGCTTCTAAGCCAACATCCTAGCTGTTCAAGCCTTCCCACTTCGTTTCCCACTCTAATCTCAGTACTTTGGGACCTTAGCTGGCGGTCTGGTGTTTCTCTTCACGATGGACGTTAGCACCCACCGTGTGTCTCCTGAGTATCACTTCGGTATTCGCAGTTTGCATCGGGTTGGTAATCCGGGATGGACCCCTAGCCGAAACAGTGCTCTCACCCCGAAGGTGTCCGGCTCAAGGCTCTCACCTAAATAGATTTCGGGGAGAACCAGCTATCTCCCGGTTTGATTGGCCTTTCACCCCAGCCACAAGTCATCCGCTAATTTTTTCAACATTAGTCGGTTCGGTCCTCAATTAGTGCTACCCAATCTTCAACCTGCCCATGGCTGAGATCACCGGGTTTCGGGTCTATACCTTGCAACTAGACGCCCAGTTAAGACTCGGTTTCCTACGGCTCCCTTTATTCAGTTAACCTTGCTAGCAAAATATAAGTCGCTGACCCATTATATAAAAGGTACGCAGTCACTCCCTGAAGGGCTCCCACTGCTTGTACGCACACGGTTTCAGGTTCTATTTCACTCCCCTCACAGGGGTTCTTTTCGCCTTTCCTTCACAGTACTGGTCTCACTATCGGTCAATCAGGAGTATTTAGCCTTGGAGGATGGTCCCCCATATTCAGACAGGATTTCTCGTGTCCCGCCCTCACTGTCGTTAGTTTAGTACCACAATAATGTTTTCGGATACGGGATTATCGCCTCTATGATTGTGCTTCCCAGCACATTCTCCAACAAAACTGCTATCACTAACAGGCTCTTCCGCTTTCGCTCGCCGCTACTCACAGAATCTCGGTTGATTTCTTTTTCCTCGGGTACTTAGATGTTTCAGTTCTCCCGGTTTGCTTCACTTACCTATGTATTGAGTAAGTGATAGTAGATTCTTCATCTACTGGGTTTCTATTCGGAAATCTTGGATTAAACGCCTCTTATCGACTCCATCCAAGCTTATCGCAGATTAGCACGTCCTTCATCGCCTCTGATTGCCAAGGCATCCACCGTGTACGCTTAGTCACTTAACTATACAACCCTCAAATGTTTTCATTTTAGAAAGCATTGAGATAAGTTTTAACTAAACACTTAGCTGCTTTTTGTTCAGCTAAGATTTTTATTACTCAGACTTTCTCTCTTATCAGTTTTACCACTACTGAGTAAAATCTCTCAGTTTTTCAGCTTGTTTCTAACTAAAGAACATGTTCACGATCACATTAAACACAGATTTGCATCTTTATTAAAATGTTTTACGCGTCCCTTATACGATGATTGGATAAGCACGAAACCGCTGACCTCCTGGTAAGCAAAGGCAGCGCTGTCCCAGCTGACTCATAGCGATGCGGACATATCATTTTAGCTCACTTCACTTTGCCAACTAACTAAGGATCGAGTGGTGGGTCTTGAGCGACTTTGAACCACTGACCTCACCTCCTTATCAGGGTGCGTCAACACCTGAGCTATAGACCCGTAAAGGATTTCTGTTTTCGTTACATTATCAAACAATCTGTGTGAACACTTGCAGTCGCTCAATTTTTAGTAAGGAGGCGATCCAACCGCAGGTTCCCCTACGGTTACCTTTGTTACGACTTCACCCCAGTCATCGAATCATACCGTGGTAAACGCCCTCCCGAAGGTTAGCTATCTACTTCTGGTACAACCCACTCCCATGAGGTGTGACGGGCGGTGTGTACAGGCGCGGGAACGTATCATGCCGCAACATTCTGATTTGCGATGACTAGCGATTCCGACTTCATGGAGTCGAGTTGCAGACTCCAAATCCGGACTTAGACGTACTTTGTGAGATTTGCCCCCTCGCAGGGATTGCTTCCCTCTGTATACGCCATTGTAGCACGTGTGTAGCCCCTACTCGTAAGGGCCATGATGACTTGACGTCATCCCACCTTCCTCCGGTTTATCACCGGCAGTCTCCTTTGAGTTCCCGACCCAATCGCTGGCAACAAAGGATAAGGGTTTGCGCTCGTTGCGGGACTTAACCCAACATTTCACAACACGAGCTGACGACAGCCATGCAGCACCTGTCTCAGAGTTCCCGAAGGCACCAATCCATCTCTGGAAAGTTCTCTGGATGTCAAGAGTAGGTAAGGTTCTTCTGCGTTGCATCAATTAAACCACATGCTCCACTGCTTGGGGCCCCCGTCAATTCATTTTTGAGTTTTAACCTTGCGGCCGTACTCCCCAGGCGGTCGATTTATCACGTTAGCTACGGGCGCTGCTTAAAGCCCAACCCCAAATCGACATCGTTTACAGCGTGGACTACCAGGGTATCTAATCCTGTTTGCTCCCCACGCTTTCGCACATGAGCGTCAGTACATTCCCAAGGGGCTGCCTTCGCCTTCGGTATTCCCTCCACATCTCTACGCATTCTCACCGCTACACGTGGAATTCTACCTCCCTAAAGTACTCTGAGCGACCCAGTATGAAAATGCAATTCCCAGGTTAAGCCCGGGGCTTTCACATCTCACTTAAGTCACCGCCTGCGTGCCCTTTACGCCCAGTTATTCCGATTAACGCTCGCACCCTCCGTATTACCGCGGCTGCTGGCACGGAGTTAGCCGGTGCTTCTTCTGTAGTTAACGTCAATCAGCTGGTCTATTAAACCAAATGCCTTCCTCGCTACCGAAAGAACTTTTGTACAAACCCGAAGGCCTTCTTCATTCACGCGGCATGGCTGCATCAGGGTTCCCCATTGTGCACATATTCCCCACTGCTGCCTCCATGTAGGAGTCTGGACCGTGTCTCAGTTCCAGTGTGGCTGGTCATCCTCCTCAGACCAGCTAGAGATCGTCGGCTTTCATGTAGCCTTTACCTCACCAACTACCCTAATCCCACTTAGGCTCATCTCATGGCAGGTGGCCTTGCGGTCCCACCCTTTAATCTCTCGATATTACGCGGTATTAGCTACAGTTTCCCGTAGTTATCCCCCTCCATAAGCCAGATTCCCAAAGCATTACTCACCCGTCCGCCACTCGTCAGCAGAAAGCAAGCTTTCTTCCCTGTTACCGTTCGACTTGCATGTGTTAAGCCTGCCGCCAGCGTTCAATCTGAGCCATGATCAAACTCTTCAATTCAAGTTTCAATCGCTCAATACTGCTGACATCAAAAATGTCACTACTTAAAAAGTATAATGAATTTCTAGTTAGCACCTATTAAGACTTCAAAATTAAAAATATTTTTAAATCAAGTCAATCAACAAGTGCCCACACAGATTGTCTGATATGTTGTTAAAGAACAAAAATAAACGACGCACTGCTTTTTCTGAAGATTCACAACAGCGCGTCGTTGTGTGGGGTGCATATATAAATCTCAAATCCTTGCAAGTCTTTTTGCAAAAATTTTTAATTTTTACCGCTTGTTAGAAAATTATGACAGTGAGTATAAATTCGCATCGCCAAGCGGTCTGTTTTTCTCCAAATTTTGCAAATTATAATTTGCTTAAATCTACTAGCGCATCTGGCTTAATATCTGCAATGGTGCGATTGCTCGTAAGTGTCATGGCTACACGCATTTCTTTTTTGAAAATATCCAACATATTTTCAACACCTTGACGACCTGCTGCACCTAATGCATAAAACGAAAGAACGCCCAATCATTGTACAATCCGCACCTAAAGCAATGCATAGCGAACCACTATCTAGCCGTTACGAATGCCACTATCTGCATCAAATTTTAATGTCTCCTTTCACTGCATCTGCAATAGCAGGAAGGGCTCTTGCGCTAGAAAGTACACCATCTAACTGGCGACCGCCATGGTTTGAAACCACAATGCCATCCGCACCAAAACGTACTGCATCTTTTGCATCTTCAGGATCAAGAATTCCTTTAATTACTCATTGGACCATCCCAAAACTCACGAATCCTCTAAATCTTTCCACTGAAATAGACGGATCAAAGTTTTCTGTTAACCAACCGATGTAATCATCTAAAACCAATTTGTTTTCCAGTATAAATAGAAACATTGCCTAAAGTATGCGGTTTACCTTTAAGACCAACATCATATGCCCAATAAGGATGCGTAATGCCTCGTAATACACGGCTAATTTCTTTGTAAGGCCATCATTCCAGAATGCATATCGCGATAACGCGCACCAGGTGTGGGGCATATCTGCCGTAAAGACTACAGGTAGAACATCCCGCCGCTTTTTGCACGTTCAAGCGCATTTTTCATAAATCACGATCTTTTTAACACATAAAGCTGGAACCACATCGGGCGTTTTAATCGCGGGGGCAACTTCTTCAATTGGGCAAATAGAAACCGTTGAAAGCGTAAATGGTAGGCGCTTGTTATCCGTCCGCCTGTGCCGCTTGAACCTCACCACGGCGCGCATACATACCACAAGCCCCTACTGGCGCAAGCGTTATCGGCATAGAGAGCTTTTCACCAAATAACTCAATTTCAGTATCAAGCTCTGACATATCTCAATACACGCTGTCTTAACGCGATATTGGCTAAATCACTAACATTACGAGCTAAGGTTTGTTCGGAATAAGAACCACCATCAGCATAGTGGAACATAAATGGAGGAACGCGGCGACGCGCAGCTTCGCGATAGTCATTTTGCGGATGAGATAATCATGTTAACCTCTTGTTGAAAGGAAGTAAAAAGAGGCATGAGTGTAACAGTATTTTTAACTATTTTAAATAGTAATCATTTTTATTTGCCTGAAATTTAGTTTAAGGGTCTATTATTTTCCATAGTAGCGAGGGTAACTTTGTTACCCTCAACAAATATTCAAATTTTTCGAACTTTGCAAAATATATATTAAAGATAGTATTCATAA